>Ga0214182_1000071_pt1 | contig 48922 bp, 52 predicted proteins | sample TroBogEpilimnion_8_FD_153020 | JGI IMG/M metagenome (GOLD analysis project Ga0214182, IMG submission 153020) | Freshwater microbial communities from Trout Bog Lake, WI - 14NOV2007 epilimnion | ecosystem: Environmental > Aquatic > Freshwater > Lake > Epilimnion/Euphotic zone | place: Trout Bog... | reverse complement strand
GTTTATTTGTATGCCTATGACTCAGTCAAGGACGCTAAGCATTCAATACAAAAATACTTGGACTGGTATAATCAGGAAAGGCCTCATTCAAATCTGAATAGACTGACACCCGATGAAGCCTATTATGGTTTGTTGTCACCCTTAAAAAAGGCAGCTTAATAAAATGACAGGTATTCACTTTTAAATTGATAATGTCTGTTTAAACAATTGGGGCCATCTCTCTAATCAATTCAAATTAAAAAAACTATTTCACCATTACTTAAACACAACACCTTATGGCTTGTTACTTGAAATAAGAATGAACATAGCCTATCAGTTATTACAAAACACGCACTGTCACGTTAATGAAGCCTCAGAAAAGGTGGGTTATCAATATGCTAATAACTTTAGCAACGCATTTACTAAATATTTCGGTGTTTCACCCAAGTATATTGCTAAACATCAACCGTAACGAAGCAAACTCACTTTATCTAGCACGGTAATGGCGTCTTCACAACGAATGGTATTAGCTATATTGGCTTTTATAAAAGCCGCCAAACGCTCAATCGCTCGCCAGTAATGTGGTGACTCAATAAATTGATAGGCTTGTTTTAAAAGATCATTAAGCAGTTGTGCTTGTAGATCAGTATCGGCTACAAAACTTTCTAAATATTCATAGACCTTCTCAATGTCTGATGAACCGCCATAGTTATGCAAAGATTCGAGGTTAATCAGGTTTTTATTAAACGATTCACCATCCCGCAGTGCGACATATTTAGCTTCAGCTAATGGCCCCACCAACAAATTAATCATGTCGGCTTCATAGGCTATGCGTAAAGCATCTTGATTATTTAGAACACCTTCTATTAAAGCAATAGGTAGACTGTGAATCAAACGCCCACCCTCAACCATGGCGACAAAGTGATCGCGACGTAAATCACTATCAACAGCATACCTAACATTATTATGCTCAATGTGCTGAATAGTAATTTCAAAATAGACGGGGGGGAGTTGTTTTTGTTTATTATATAAATGAATAGCAGCGGCATGTCCCGCCTCATGGTAGACAACTTGGTTTATGAGGTCTTTACCCAGAATAGGATTAAAAGAATAAGTTGGATAATTTCTTTTCATGTTTTCATCCACACATAAAAAAAAAGCGGCCACTATCAGACCGCTTGAAGAGAAGGATTTTAGCTCTTACACCTTTAGGAGAGGAGACGACTCAAGAGTTGGACATAGTCTAATGACAAGAATGGGTCTTGAAAATGTGGCAAATTGACGCGCGACAATTAGTCGCGAAAATTGGCATACTAACTGCTATTAATGATAGTTTGCGCGCTTGTAAACGCAGTAATAATAAGGGTTTAAAGCTATTTTACAGCCCATAATCAGGCATATGACCGGGTTATGTAAGTCATATGCCTCAATAGCAAGAGTGCGGCGTTTGATTATGATAGATTTAATGCGATGTTTGGATTAACAAGCCAGAGAAAATCAGCCTACTCCACTAAAGGAGTCTGCAATCTTCGCCTCTGGCTTAATTAAACCGCTAGTGTTTAGCGATAGTTACACGACAATAATACTTATAGGATGGGTCCACACGCCGTAACCATTGGTACCAATACCTCTTACGCGGATCCAATAGGTTTCCTTTGGGGTTAACTGGGTTAGTTGCATGTGGGTTGCGGTATTTGATGACAGTACATGCTCCCAATTATGCTCAATTAACGGATCCAGCGTTGTTAGTTCTAGCTCATAACTGGCCGCACCTTTTAAACGGGTCACACTAATATCCAGTGTACCGGTCAACACCCCCCTAGTAACTTGGCAGTTTTCGGGAGCGGGTAAAGGATCTACACCGATATTACGCGTTGTATTGTGACGTAAACCATAACCCGTCGTTTCCAACTTCATAACATCGCCTTGAGCCAGTAATTCAAAATAAGGCGCCAATTGCTTCAATATATCCGTTAATGCGATACGAAGACTATTTCTTAACGTTACCTTATTAATATCCTTGCTTAAGGCCCCGTGATAAGCCGCTTCATACGCTAAGTTTGCAGCGGTTAAATCTGCCAAACTGGGTATTTGCGGCAGCCACGGCGCCGTATAATAAATATTAAACGTTAGAGCCGCCACAATAGTGCCGGCTTTAGCCATAAACACAGACTCGCTCAATTGATCAAATGCTATCAGCAGTTTTGCTTGCATGGTATTTTCCTAACTATATAAAAAATTTAAAACCTGCCTATAACTTATTGATCAGTTATGAATATCTCAGCATCAACCGTGAGTCTAGTAAGTTTTAGAAATTTTTCATTTTTATTTTCGTTATTGATTAATACAGGGGTAAATTTGCGCTTAAGATGGGGAAATGGATTATCGAGTAAAGTAAAACTAAACATGTACTCGCGTGTCACTAAGGGGTGGGTATCAATAAACTACACGTGTAGTAGTCCACCTGTACATACGTAGCGGGTCGACACAAAGGGGTAATAATCAAACAACCACATAAGTAAATGAAGGCAACTACCTCTATAGCAATAAGACACTACACCTGTAAGTTTTATAAACAACAACTGTAATGTGATACATCTACTTAAAAAGTTGTAGGGGATAACAGCTGTAAGCATGCGACATTACAGATGTACTTTAATCAGTAACACAGGCCAAAACTAGTCATTAATCCCATGTTTACGCATACGGTATAACAAAGTATCGCGGGTTAAGCCGAGTAACTTAGCTGCTTTGCTACGATTACCATGGGCTCGTTGTAGCGCTTGTTGAATAAGGTCTACTTCTAACGCCTCTAAGCTCAGTCCTGCATCAGGCAAGGTAAACGCTTCACCTGACGTGATAATCTTAGCCCCAAAAAACTCTCTGGGGAGATGCTCTACATCAATAGAATTGCCCTCAACGAGGATACTCAGGCGCTCACATAAGTTTTTTAATTCTCTTACATTACCCGGCCACGGATAATTCTTAAGCACAGTCAAAGCCGATTTATTAAATAGCAGTGGCTCTTTTCCATGTGTATCAGCCACCATGCCCATAAAATGATTGATCAGATGCTCAAGATCTTCAATACGTCTAGCGAGTGGTGGTAATTCTAAGGGCACCACATCCAAGCGATAATACAAATCGCGTCTAAACTGCCCTGCTTTCACTTGCTGGTTTAAGTCGACATTCGTGGCGGAAATAATGCGTACATCCACATGATAAACTTTAGTATCGCCCACCGCCAAGCAGTCCCCTGACTCTAAAAAGCGCAGTAACTTTGCCTGCACAGTCAGCGGCAGTGAATTAATTTCATCTAGGAATACGGTCCCCCCATCAGCGGACTCAAATAAACCCACTTTATGACTGGCCGCACCCGTAAATGCGCCTTTCTTATGCCCAAATAGCTCTGACTCTATGAGGCTTTCTGATAGTGCAGCACAATTTAGCGTAATAAACGGTTTATCCGCACGCTGACTTTCTCTTTGAATCGCATTAGCAAATAATTCTTTACCCGTGCCTGTTTCACCCTTGATCAAAACCGTGACATCAGTCGCAGCGACCATTTTGGCATTACGCACAATCGCTTCTAAGGAAGGTGAATGTCCAATGATTGTTTTAAAGTGTCCCATACGCTTTCTTAATGCCCCATCATAATGGCAACACCATAAGCGGTGGTAAATTGAGGATCAAATATCATCGTTTGTTAGTATATAGGGGGTTACGCAACAATTATTCATTGAGGTGTTGATAATTAAGCCTAGCAGGCTCCGATAAGGCTTTGTAAAGATCAGGGCCACACTTTTTAATACGATAATATAAAGTGTGACGTGTTAAACCTAATAATGTAGCTGCCTTATTAATATTGCCTTCTGCGCGCTCTAAAGCTTGGCATAAAAGAGAAAATTCAACCTTCAACCAATCACAGCCAAATTCTGGAAGTTCATAATAGTAAGGTGCCACCTGTTTAAACGAGTATTTTTTGTATTTAATCGGCATCAGTGTCAAATCAATAACCGTTTTACGGCGCAGAATCGTTAAGTTTTCAGCCAGATTACGTAATTCCCTTATATTGCCTGGCCAAGGGTAGTGTTCTAAGGCGATAAATACTTCATCCTTTACGTCTAGGCAGCGCAATTGATACTGGGCTGCGAAGTACTTTAGATAATAGATAAAGAGTAAGCGTATATCGGCCAAGCGCTCTCTTAACGGAGGTAAATCAAAGCTAAAAGCGCTTAATTGTTTGTATAAATCAGTCCTGAAGGCACCTAGCTTAATCGCATCTGGGAGTGAGCTATACGTAGCAGCAATAATTCGTACATTAGCGTTGCACAGTGAATCCGCTCCAACAGACTGATAGGCTCCATTCCTCATCACTATTAATAACTTTGTTTGCGTTACTAAGGGTAATGCCTGTATCTCATCTAAAAACAAGGTACCGTTATTGACACTCTCTAGAATACCTTGTGTGTTAACCGTGCCAAACAAAAGGGAATCAATTTGGTCAGGTGAAATAGCGGCACAGTTAAGCACCTTGTAAGGCTGTTCTGCACGTTGACTTTGTCGGTAGATGACTTTAGCTAACAAGGCTTTACCAGTACCCGTCTCGCCTGTGATTAATACGTTAGCGTCAGTCGGGGCTACTGTTTTAACCTTGCGTAGTATTTGCGCAAAGTTAGCATCTCGCGTAAAGATCTCTTTTAATACGACCATTAATAACTGCAGCACGTGTTTATATGAATCTTAAACAGTAAACAAGTATCATGCCAGTTAAGCCTAATAATGTATAAATAAAGTCAATATAAATAAATAATACTCATAAATACAGTGATTTAAAACTTTTACTTAACGCGAAACTTTAATATTATTCAGACCGCTTAACTGCTCATAAATATTTCTATGACAGATAGCTGTGTCATTTAACACAGTCGCAAGGGTATTAGCGTGTCATATCACGTAGTTATTAGTAGCCTAACGTAAAAAAGCCCTATTCTTTCGAATAGAGCTTCTGTTTAGTCAACCAAAAACACTTTATTTTTGAGTGGGCGCTTCACATTTATTGCCTTTATGCTCGGCACAATGCTCAGGGCCACAGGCGTGTGGTTTAGCATTAAGATCGCTTGCGCAATGTTGCGCACATACTTTATCTTTTACATCATGATTAGCATCGCAATGCTTTGTACAATCATGTTCTGCAACGGCTTTGCTATCGCAATGCACTTTACACACTTTATCTTTTTTAGGTTTTTTTGTTTCTTTACAATGCTTAGCACAATCATGCGCGCCAACACCTTGATGATGTGCACAATGCTGAGCAGATGATTCAGCTGCAGGGGTTGTTGGTAAAACCGCCACTTCTGGTGTAGCAACAGGTGCTGCCACTTCAGTGGCTACAACAGGCTCTGCCGTTGCTTCAGTAATAGGTTTTTGTGCTTCACAGCCTGTTAAAACTAAAGCCATTAAGCTGGTAGCGATAAATAAGTGTCCAATTTTCATGATCTTGCCCCTTTTGTATTAATTGAACTATGAGTATAACGGTGAGTGTGGCATTGGACAATAAATATGCGATAAGAATGATGCTAATTCAGCAAAAATAGGTCATATGACACACCTTTAGTGTGTCAAAAAACACAGTTTCACTGTATTTACACAGCTCACATCCAATAAAAATCTAGACATATCAGCGTATGTAGCCTGTTGGCACACCCTTTGCAATAATAATACTGACATTACTCAATGATAACTAAAACAAGAGTAACTTTCTTTAATACAACAACAAGTAGACTATGAATAAAAACAAACCACCTTTTGCACTTAATCCTTTAAATGCCTTGGTTGTCATGCTTATGATGGCTTCTCCTATTGTGATGGCTGATACTGACCCAAAAAACAACTCAACAGACCAAGAAACAGCATCTAAAAAAGCGACTGCCGCTAAAAGTTCAAAAGCCAGTGCAGATAAAAAAGTATTACCAGAGTTAACTGTAACTACTAAAATTACCAAACCAGTACAAACTGAAAATATAAAATATAAACTACCTAACACTGTTGCTAGCGTTACTGAACAAGATATTAAAGAAAGTGTCAATATGACCACTGCAGAAGATGCGGTTAAGTATTTACCCAGCTTAGTGGTCCGTAGACGTTATATCGGTGATACCAACGCCCCCTTAGCTACAAGAACAACAGGCACCAGTTCTAGTGCGCGTACTTTGATTTACGCAGATGGCATTTTACTATCAAGCTTATTAGCCAATAATAATAGTAATACGGGTTCTCCGCGTTGGAATACTGTTTCACCGGGAGAAATTGAGCGTATGGATATGTTGTATGGGCCTTATTCTGCTGCTTATGCGGGGAACTCTATGGGAGGTGTACTCAACATTACCACAAAAATGCCTACCAAGTTTGAAGCCGGTGCAGATACCCAAGGTAGTTATTCAAATTACAATATCTACAACCACCAGGGTAGTGCTTACAACGAGAACTATTCAGCACACATTGGCGATAAATACAAAGACGCCGCCTTTAGGTTCGATTTCAATCATCTCGATAGTGTCAGTCAACCCATTACATTTCAGACTGGCACAATCCCTGGTAACACCACATCATTAACAGGTGCAACTCCCGTCAATGGTGCCATTCTTAGCAAAAACCCAACAAACGCAGCAATTGATGTAATGGGCGCGGGCTCAATAAACCATACACTTCAAGATAATTTCAAATGGAAATTAGCATATGACATTACCCCTACTATTAAAGCGAGTTACACCTTAGGTATGTGGCAAAATAGTGCCACATCAGGGGTTAATAGCTGGTTGACTAATGCATCTACTGGTAGCCCTGTTAATAGTGGCTTGGTAAATATCAATGGAAAAGCTTTTAACTTAAACGGAACAGCAAGCCCTACAAACCTTAATGGCTCAGCCGCCACGTTCTCACCCTCGCTCATTGATCAAACCACTTGGTCACACGGCATGAGTGTTAAGTCCAATACTGGTGGAAAATTTGACTGGGAATTGGATGGTAGTTTAGTTGACTTAGGTACAGACACCTCTCGCGCCGCCACTCAAAGCCCACTAGCCACTGCGCAATCACCAACGGGTGGAACAGGTAGAACGACCTATTTAACGGGCTCAAACTGGAATACCGCCGATGCTAAAGGCATTTGGAGACCGGGCAACTTCTATGGTAACCATGAAGTTAGCTTTGGCTTCCATAACGATTTTTATCAACTCGTAAACCCTGTCTATAACACCCTTAACTGGCAAACAGGCGGCAACGCTAACATGTATTCTGACTCAGAAGGCAAAACCGAAACACAAGGTTATTGGGCTCAAGATGCTTGGGATTTTGCAAAAGATTGGAACTTTACTGCGGGTGCTCGCGTTGAACACTGGAGTGCCTTTGATGGATTAAATTCGGCAATCGTAGGTACTTCACTTGCCACTGTTAATCAATCCAATCGCAGTGCAGCCAATATCTCACCAAAAGGAAAGTTAACTTGGACCCCCAGAGATGATTTGAAATTAGGTGCATCGATGGGACAAGCATTTCGTTACCCAACCGCGGCAGAATTGTTTCAAACAACTTCACAAACCACAGGCGGCGTAACTACCTTAGTCAACGGCAATCCAAACTTAAGACCTGAAAATGTTCTATCATCAGAGCTATCAAGCGAATACTTTCTAAATAAGGGCTCTGTACGTTTAAGTGCCTTTCAAGAAAGGGTCAATGACGCTATCTATTCAACGGCCTCACTGTTACCAAATAACACAGTTGCTTCTTATACTACTAATATTGGCCAAACAGATACTTTCGGTCTTGAATTAGCGGGTAACTTTAAAGATGTATTTATACAAAATTTAAATATGTCCTTCAGTGGCACATGGGCAGATTCAGCTATTACAGAAAATGGTGCAGCTGATGCCGCCCTCGCTAAGCAAGGCGCAACAGCAGCTAATCCACAGAATGGAACTGCCACTACTGGCAAAATGCAACCTAGAATACCTGCTTACCGATCAACTTTTACGGTGAGCTATAAACCCATGGACAAACTTACTACCTCAGTCAGCGGACGTTATAGCAGTAAGATGTACAGCAACTTAAATAACAGTGATACCTATGGTAATACCTACACAGGTAACACAGAGTATTTTGTTGTGGATACTAAAGTCAATTACGAAATCACTAAACAATGGTCCGTTAATGCGGGTATTGATAATATTAATAACCAAACTTACTGGATCTACCATCCGTTCCCACAAAGAACTTATATGGCGCAGTTAAAGTTTAACTACTAACAAACCTAAGCTTCGTTACCAAGGGTGAACAAACTTTAAGTTTGCTCACCCTTTTTTCGTTTTATAATTATTCATACACAACCATGTACAGTACTAACAACCAAAAGAAAATTGATATGATTAAAAAAAGACAACTCAGTTATAACACCGTCTGGCGTTGGCATTTTTATGCCGGACTTTTCTGCATACCCTTCGCACTATGGCTATCTGTTACCGGCTCTATCTATTTATTTAAACCCCAGATTGAAGCTTTTATCGATCAGCCCTATTCAAATTTAATACTCACTGGCCCTGCGGCTTCTGCAAAAGACCAAGTGAATGCCGCTTTAGCGACGGTACCTGGTTCCGTATTAAATGCGTACGAACTACCTCAAACACCCACTTCGGCTGTACAAATCTTAGTAGGCAAAGACAAACAATTAGAACGCGTGTATGTACATCCACAAACCCTAGAAATCTTGCGTAGCGTTCCTGAAGATGAGCGTTTGATGAAAATCATATTTCATCTACACGGTGACTTATTAGCCGGTGATACAGGTTCTTATATCGTTGAACTAGCCGCCTCATGGATGGTGGTATTAATCATTACAGGCCTCTTTTTATGGTGGCCGCGTAACAGTACAGGCTTAGCCGGCATTGTGTATCCGCGATTATCATCAGGTGGTAGAACCTTTTGGCGTGACATCCATTCTGTGACGGGTTTATGGATTGCTTTCTTTGTATTGTTCCTCATCATCAGTGGTTTACCGTGGGCAAAATCATGGGGGGGCATGCTTAAACAAGTCCGTAAGATGAACCAAACTACAGAAGTTAAACAAGATTGGACCACCGGCAGATCTTCAGAATTAGCGGAGCGTCAGGCGAATAACACCCCTGCCCCTTCGATGCCTAAGGCCGAACATAATGGCCACGAAGGTCATCACATGTCTAATCCTACTGTATTGATAGACTACAGACTATTAAACCAAATCGTGGCGTTGGTTGACGTGCAAAATTTAGAATATCCTGTATTAATATCACCCCCCAATAAAGCTGGCGCTAATTGGTCAGCAAAATCAGATACACCCAACAGACCTTTGCGCGTTAACCTTAAACTGGACCCCAATACAGCGGACATTGTTGAACGTAAAGAATTCTCACAACGTCCTTTACTAGACCGCATCATTGGTGTGGGCGTGGCTGCACATGAAGGCCAGTTGTTTGGTTGGTTTAATCAATTTCTTGGGGTATTTACCGCATTAGGTGTGTTTTTACTGGGCGTAAGCTCTGTAGTCATGTGGTGGGGTCGTCGCCCTGCTGGCACTTTAGGCGCCCCAAGAACCATTAATAAACCTAAACTTCCACTTTATATGGGAATCATTATTGGTGTATTAGGCATCTTCTTGCCTTTACTGGGTGCTTCTTTAATTACCATATTGATACTTGAATTTACGCTGCTAAGCAGAGTATCTAGCATTAGTAAGTTTTTGGGTATTAAAGAGTGAAGGTTTTATTCATGACGTTTCTGTGATTTGATTATAAACTTCACATAAAAAAAGGGCCTGCATTGCAGGCCCTTTTTTATGTCTCATAGATCGAATGTCATGAGTTTGAAAAGTAAAGAAGCTGTTTCCATGATGCAGATAACCACATCATGGAATCTATTGTAGATAGTGATTAGAACTTATATCCCACTTGCGCAAAGAAAGAACGGAGTGGTAAAGGATGATTATAAAAAGCCATATAACCGTTAATATTATCGATACCTGCAGAGATATGACCTTTTTTCTCGTTAAAGTAATAGGTACTCTTCAAATCCACATAAACTGATTCATTAAAAGCACCATAATAAGCCGCTTGATTATCTTTATTATCGGGTTGAGAAAACATATTGCTCTGATAACGTGTTCCCACCGACAAATCTAAATCCTTTCCAACATGATAAGTGGTTAACTGATTAACTCTATAATTCGGTAAAAGAGGCATTTGATTGCCCACAAGTGATGGATTTAAAGGGTTTGAAATAATTCGAGAATTTAATATCGTTGTATTCAACTTAAAATCAAAGTTTGAATTCATGATGCGATCAAAATTAGTCGATAAATCAATCCCGTTTGTTTCTACTTCACCAATAGATGACATAACTGAACTTAAATTTGGACTACCGTTGAGATAAACATACTGTGTATATATCGCGTTACGGATATTTTCGTGGAATAAATTTAAACGGACATAACCCGTTTTAAAGTCATATTCACCTAATAAATTATGGTGCGTTCCATCCTCTGGTTTCAAAGTGCCATTAGCTAATTGCACACTGCCATTTACACTTGCAGCGTTACCAAACAATTCATCTGCTACTGGGTAACGATAGGCCTTAGCCACTGAATAACGAAACTTCCAATTTCCGGGCTGAAAACCCAATGAAAACTTAGGTGCCCAATTAGAAACTTCTCTGCTTTGTGGATCAAGACTACCTGTCATATTTGAAGAAGTTAGGTACGTGCCATTCTCCATATTCCAACGCTCAAAACGAATGCCTGGAGTCGCATCCCAATCCTTCAAGAAACGCCAGCTTAGTTGATTAAACCAAGCATAAGTATTGGTTATCCCCCCACTTTGAGTGTTTATCGGCTTGTTATAATTTGCTGTTCCAGCTTGGCCAGTACCTGTAGACACCACATTACCACCATAATTACTTAAATTATTGACAGTTTGCATCATACGGGCATGTTGATACTCAAAACCTGTTGAATAAGATAAATCTTTATTATCTAAAAACTCATCATTATTAAATGCTGTTTTCATAGATACCCAACCTGAGCCATCCCAGTGTGTATTTGTACCTATTTGCCCCGCAGCTGTCTTGTAGATTGGATCAGCTGGGTTATAACTTGAAGATAAAGTAGTATCGTTAATAATATCAAAATAACTAATATTCGTATTGTTATACCAATTACGGAACACTCGACCATCTAATCCCCAACCTAAGGTTACAGTTTGACGGCTTTGTTGACTAGTACCCCATGAAGTATTATTAGCTAAAGTATAACCACCTGAATTATATCCAGATAATTGTGAACCCCATACCGTTTGACCGGCGGCATTGGTTAATAATGATTGCCCTTGATGAGTCACATTTAAATCCTCAAATGCAGCAGTAAACGTAGTTCTGAGCTCTGGATTAATATCGTACGCACCTTTCCACTTATATAAATCATCAATGGAATGATATACTCCATCAGTTCCAATTTGTAGCATAGGTGCACCTGATGGACCTCCTTGACCATTTCCTTTAGGATTAATCTCGCTTAGTGCACCAAATGAAGGTGTATTTGCTGCCCTTGTAGTCGTTAAGCCAGTTACTACCGTAGGCGTCATGGGTTGACCTTCGTTTTCTAAATGATTATAAGAAAAATAGGTGCTGAAGTCGCCAAACTTATCTGCATAAGAACCAAAAGTCTTAAAACCTTGTAAATTCGTGTTGGTACCCATGGAGTTATAAGGTTGCAACATATAAGTCGCTTCAGTATAAATTTCGCGCTTTTGGGGCATTAATGTATTGAAATTAATAACACCCCCCATGGCATTACCACTGTATTCAGCAGAAAATGGGCCACCAATCACTTCAACTGATTTAATTTCGCCCGGTCCAATCAAACCCCATCGTGGTGATCCGTTATAACTTGATTGTAATGGATTCCAAATGGGCATGCCATCCATAAACACCATGACTCGAGCCGCTTCATAGGGGTTAGAGCCCCGCATCCCCACTGGCGCATTAGGATCGCCAATATAACGCTGACGTGCAAAAACTCCTGATTCATATTTAACAGAGTCAGCTGTCGTTACAGCGTTAGTTTTGTCGATATCTGTTTTTCTGACCTTAGTACTGGGCGCAGAAATATTTGTTTTTGAAGGTGTGGCGAGAGGCGATTCTTTAACATCTGTTTTTTTAACAACCATCTCATCTAATGTTAATTTTGAATCAGCGGCTTTAGTTGCTTGATCCTTCTTACTCGCAACCTGTTTTTTACCTGCATCTTTTGCTGAAGCATCAGTTTGTGCAGTGTCCGCAATGGCAAAAGGTGAACTTACCATTAGTAAACAGATTAACGCATACCGCTTATTCAGCGGAAAAGGTACTTTATGATCAATCATTATTAGTTGTCTCTACTTATAATTATTAGGAAACACGACCACTTCATACAATAAGATAGTCGCAACCTTAGAAGTTAAGCAAAGTATATGCCAACAATATACCTGGTCACAATTTCAATAGGTTAGCATCAATGAGTGAGGATACATTATGCGTGAAAGAGCCAAACTGTGTGATATCACATAGTTTTTTTGCCTACTGTGTGATATCACACACCTTATAAACCCTATAATTATTCACAGATAGCCTAATCTATTGATAATAGTGTTTTAAAATTTTTGGCATCGAATTTGCGTTACAATACGTTTTGATCATATTTAAACATAGCTTTCGCAACACCCTTATATAGTAAGTGATATGCGTTATCTTTTTTTAATGTCTGTTGAACTATCGATACACATAATAAAAACGATGAAAATATTTAATTTTTCACTGATTGACAGCAAACCAACACCCGTACATTTCATGTCCAACACCTCTTTACACTATACAGACCCAGCACTCTTTAATCCTTTTGATAACCAGAAAAAATCAACTACTGCTGTTTCTGGACTTTTAATGAGTGCCATTGGCATGCATTTAGGTGTAGCTGCTTATCTATTGTCCCCTGCCCCAGAACAAACTAAAACGGAGGCAGTGATTATGGAAGTGGCTTTGATGCCAGCAGCTAAACCGGCTGCACCTCCACCACAAATCAAAAAAGAACCCGAAAAGCCTAAACCGGTTGTTAAACCAAAACCTATAAAGAAGCAGGAAATCGTTAAAAAACCTGATCCTGCTCCGGTCATTAAGGAGGCGGTACCCACACCTACCTATACACCTCCTGTTACCGCTCAGGCGCCTACTACTGCACCTAAAGCAATCGGACCTACGAGTGATAAACCCACGGTAAGCTCTTCGGTGGTTGCGTTGTTTAGAGTACCCCCTGAATATCCGGGTCGCGCTGCTAATCGCCACATCCAAGGCTGGGTAACCGTTGAGTTTACGGTGGAAAGAGATGGCTCTGTAGAAGATGCCGTCGTGGTTGAAGCAGAACCCGCGGATATATTTGATGATGCGGCTTTAACAGCCATCAGAAAATGGCGCTTTAAAGAAAAAATTGTGGATGGCGTTCCTGTAACACAACGTGCTGTACAAAAACTAACTTTTATACTAGAACAATAACTTATTTTTAACACCTAAGGAAACTGATTAAACATGCAACACATTCATCCACAAATCATTATCGATTTTACGCTTTACACTTTATTGGCATTTTCTATCATCACGTGGACAGTGATCTTTTTTAAGGTGTGGCAATTTGTTAGAAACGCCAGCGCTAACAACCGTTTTGGCGCTGCTTATTGGCAACTAACTAACGTAAGACAATTAAAAACACTGGCACCTGAACTTGCTAAAGGCCCTGACGCAAGATTAGCTTTTGTAGGCACTACCTGGTTAGAAGAACATAAAGCCGGCAACAATAATCCTTTAAAACACAACGGCAATGCGGCAGATTTGTTAGAACAAACCATGCGTGAGCAATTACAAACAGAACAACACAGCATGGAGATAGGCTTAACGATATTAGCCAGTATTGGTAGTACGGCGCCCTTCGTTGGTTTATTCGGTACGGTATTAGGCATTATGCATGCGATGCATGAAATTACAGCCAGTGGTTCAACTAGCTTAGATGTGGTGGCTGGCCCTATCGGTGATGCTTTAATTGCTACCGCGATTGGTATTGCCGTGGCGGTACCCGCTGTATTGGCATACAACTTTGCTTTAGGTCGTGTAAAGATTGAGCGTACTAAACTGGATAACTTTGTGGCTAACTTTTTATTAGTCGCTGATAACGCGTCTAACGAGCAGGTTTAAGTTATGGCCTTTAAACCTCAATCTGAATCAGAGAGTGCGCTCAGCGAGATTAACGTAACGCCACTTGTGGATGTGATGTTGGTGTTGGTGATCATTTTATTAGTGACCGCCCCACTCTTAACACAATCTGTACATGTCACCTTACCTAAAACGGCACAAACTACACCGGATGTTAAGGAACAACCCTTACAATTAGGTATTGATGCGCAAGGCGTTATTACGGTTAATAAAATCCCTATGGCGGATTTGCCCGCCTTGGAATTTGCTTTGCAAACTGAACTACAAAAGAACCCAGAGATCGGTGTACATTTGTATGCGGATAAAGCGGTGGTTTATGAAAAGCTGGCTGCGGTGATGGCGACTGTGCAACATACCGGCATTACTAAATTGGCTTTTGTAACACTGGAAAACTAAGTGTTAACCCACCCCAAGTTGCTTAAATAGCTTGGGGTGGTGTAGGTGTTAATCTTTACTAAAGTAGATATCGCCATAATAGGCGATAACTTGACTCTTTGAATCGTCACTGTCTGACATGACAGCTACCCCATCTATAAATGGGATTTCTTCCCCAAAATGCTGTTTTAAATCTTCTAAGATATTACGTTTTTCAGAATACCACGTACCCGTCTTATGTGATGAGTCTTTAACAGAGATCATGGTCATGTGACCGTTAGCACCACCAAAGGTGTATGCATTCGGCCAAACCTTACCTACGGGTGATGAGCTAGACCACACATAATTTAACGCTTTGTTTTGCCAGAAAGCTGCGCCTCCACTTACCAGTACATAAACTCTCGCTGCATAATCATCACCGGACGTGTCTTGCTCGTTTAAAGGCCCTAGCTTGTTTTCTATATGCCAACTCCAATGCATCACTGGGGTTTTATGCAGATCAATGCGTTGTTCATTAAATAATCCTGAGGCTCCATTATGGCTATGAGCCTTGAGTACTTTAACCCCATCTACATCGACTAATTCATACTTTGTTTTACCTTTAAAATCTTTGACCTCCCAGTTATCCAGCACGCCTGAAGAAAAGGAGCCTACGACTAATGTGTCCTCTTTATGTTCTGCAGCTAATACGGCTGTGCTAAATATAAAGGGTAGTAACAGGGTCAAGTACTGCTTATTTATGCACATTAAAACTAAATCTCCATGAATGAACTATAGGGGGTTAATAATTATTCTGCCAACAACACGGAATCAATTATAAAATAATACGCATGAATCATCTTACTTAACGACAAATTAAATTACCCATGTCTGATAAACGCCCTTTTGGCCCTGTGATGCTCGATGTTGAAGGTTTAACCTTAGCGCCCCACGAACACGAATTACTTGATCATCCTAATACCGGTGCGGTGATATTATTTTCTCGTAATTATGAAAGCCCTGAACAATTATTACTGCTGATTAATGACATTAGAAAGGCTCGTAAAGGCGACATTTTAATGGCTGTCGATCAAGAAGGTGGCCGAGTTCAACGCTTTAGATCTGGATTTACCCGCTTACCGCCTGCGGCTTATTATGCACAAGATCCATCGCTGGCTGAAGCTGCGGGTTGGCTAATGGCTACTGAATTACTCGCCGTGGGCGTTGATTTTAGTTTTGCACCCGTTTTAGATATTGACTGTGGCGTAAGTCAGATCATTGGAGATCGTTCTTTTTCTACTGACACTGAGTTGGCAACACGATTAGCCAGTCAGTTCAGAAAAGGCATGCACAGTGCTGGTATGGCTGCCACAGGGAAACACTTTCCGGGTCATGGAGCGGTCGCACTGGATTCACATTTAACCTTACCCGTTGATGAGCGGGATCTGGATACACTACGTAACAAAGATTTTGTACCGTTTAAGCTGTTGATTGCTGAAGGTTTAGAAGGCATTATGCCTGCGCATGTGTTGTATCCGAATATCGATGCTCAACAAGCGGGCTTTTCTAGCTTCTGGATACAAAAGATTTTACGTACAGAATTAAACTTTAACGGCACTGTGTTTAGTGATGATTTGAGTATGGCCGGTGCGGCTACGGCAGGTGGATTTGCAGAGCGTGCGATTCAAGCACAATTAGCGGGTTGTGATATGCTACTGGTCTGCAATAACCCTAATGCCGCATCGGAAGTATTAGACGCATTACCCGTTATACAAGACCCTTTAAGAGAACAACGGTTAAGACGCATGGTGGGCAACCCTAAAGACGTTTTAAACTATCGCGCCTCTAGCAAATGGCAACAAACGGTCACTCAACTTAATCAACTGATAGAACAGCATGCTTAACGAAATTAAAACAGTACAAGATACAGCTGATGAGCTTTATAGCGCGAATCAACTAGAGACCGCCTTAGATGCCATGGCATATAGCATCAATAAGGATTTATCAGCGAGTGATTTATTAGTGCTGTGTGTGTTAAATGGCGGCATTATAACGGCAGGTAAACTGTTACCTAGGTTAATATTTCCACTGACACTTGACTCGATTAATGCCAGTCGATACCAGAATAAAACATCAGGCGGCAGCATAGAATGGTTGTTGGAACCTAAAACACCGTTAACGGGCAGAACCATCCTCTTAATCGATGATATTCTAGATGAAGGTATCACTTTAGCTGCTATTAAAGCGTACTGTTTAGACCACGGTGCAGCTCAAGTCTATACAGCGGTCTTACTCGATAAATCCATTGGTAAAGTAAAACCTATCACCGCTGATTACGTCGGTTTACCCGTTGAAAATCGTTACATCTTTGGTTATGGCTTAGATTATAAAGGCTATTTACGTAACGCACCTGGCATTTACGCTTGTAAAGATCTCTAAAAATAATAAGGACCACACATGACTACACTTGCAATTATTGGCGGCACTGGCTTAACGCAACTCAGTGACCTCGTTGTCATTAAACGTGAAAAAATCGACACACCTTATGGTGCGCCTTCTGCTGAATTTGTAACGGGTGAACTCAATGGCAAAGCCGTTGTATTTTTAGCTCGACATGGCAATCCACATACGATTGCACCGCATAAGATTAATTATCGAGCGAATATCTGGGGGCTTAAGCAATTAGGTGTAGAAAAGATTATCGCTGTGGCCGCTGTAGGCGGTATTTCTAATCAAATGCCACCCGCGCATATCGCTATTCCAGATCAAATCATTGATTACAGCTACGACCGTAAACATACCTTTTTTGATGATGAGAAGCACCCATTAACTCACATTGATTTTAGTTATCCTTATAACCAAGCACTGCGCGTGGGTTTAATTACTGCCGCTGCTGAGGTAAATATTAATGTTAGCCCTATTGGCACCTACGGCTGTACACAAGGGCCTCGGTTAGAAACGGCTGCAGAAATTAAACGTATGGAGCAAGATGGCTGTGATCTTGTGGGCATGACAGGCATGCCAGAAGCCGCTTTAGCGAAAGAATTAGGCATCGATTACGCTGCATTGTCTGTAATTGCGAATTGGGGTGCAGGTAAAAGTGAAGGCGAAATATCTATGGCAGAAATTGAAGAGAATCTTCATGTCGGTATGGCTAATGTCGCTAAAATATTAAAAGCTTTTATTAAAGCACACTAGATCTGCGTATTTAATTGCGTGCTGTCTGATACTTGTCATCATAATTCCACATATTTATAGTAGTATTACGTATGTTTTATAAGTATCAGACCCAGGTAATTAAATGCAGACGTTTATCGAAGATCTTATAACCAAAAATAACTATCAAGCGACCCATCTATTAGCGGTTCTTAGAGCCGTTCAGACGCAGTATCACCATATTCCTAAAGCGGCTATCGAACAGATTGCCACGTTACTCCTTATACCTCGCACCCAAATCATCGGTGTGATTGAGTTTTATAGTTTCTTTCATTTAACGCCTCGCGGTCAGTATGAATTGTTAATCAGTGATTCGATTACTGATCATATGCTGGGCAAGCATGAAATGACTGCCTATATAGAACAGAAATTAAACGTGAAGTTAGGTGAAGTGAGAACCGATGGCTTAGTGAGTTTTGATAACACGTCTTGCACTGGCCTTTGTGACCAAGGCCCTGCCGCTTTAATCAATGGTTATGCCCTACCCCATTTAACACCCGCAAAGATTGATCAAATGGCTGATTTGATTAATCAACAGTTACCTGTTTCCGCTTGGCCCAAAGTACTATTTGACGTTAAGGATAATGTAATAAAATCATCTTTATTACTCGCACACCCTATTCAACCCGGTGAAGCATTACACACTGCATTTAAGCGGGGTCTTAAAGAGACATTAAAAGAGATCGACATGTCTGGTTTACGCGGACGCGGTGGCGCTGGTTTTAAGACGGCGACTAAATGGCAATATTGTTCTGAAGAAAAAACAGATGAACACATCGTGGTTTGCAATGCAGACGAAGGCGAACCAGGCACCTTTAAAGACCGCGTATTATTGAATGCTTATGCCCATCACGTTTTTGAAGGCATGACACTCTGTGCGGCCATCATTGGCGCTAAAAAAGGATTCTTATATTTGCGCGGTGAATATTTGCATCTGTACGATCAATTGAATGCGATATTAGCAGATCGCCTTAAATTAGGCTTATTAGGCCAACATATTCTCGGGGCTAACGTTGATTTTGATATTGAGATTTGTCTTGGCGCTGGGGCTTACATCTGTGGCGAAGAATCTGCCTTAATAGAATCATTAGAAGGCAAAATGGGCATACCCCGTAACCGCCCACCTTATCCTGTAACGCAGGGTTATTTAGGAAAGCCTACCGTGGTTAATAATGTCGAAACATTTATGGCCGCTGCTAAGATTGCTGTTAATGGCGGTGAATGGTTCGCCGCTATGGGCACTGAGAAGTCGAAAGGCACCAAGATTCTGAGTATTTGTGGAGACTGTGATAACCCCGGTATTTATGAAGTCGCTTTTGGTGCGTCAATTCAAAGTATCCTAGATGATTGTGGCGCTAAGGATGTATTAGGTATTCAGATAGGTGGGCCGTCAGGTACTTTTATCTCTAATACTGAGCTTGCAAGAAAGATAGCCTTTGAAGACTTAGCTACGGGCGGTTCATTTATTATTTTTAATAACACGCGCAATATCTTAGACATCGTAAATAACTTTACGCACTTTTTTGCCCATGAGAGTTGCGGCTTCTGCACGCCTTGTCGTGTTGGCACTTCTTTATTAAAGAACCAGCTAGATAAAATTGTTAATGGGCATGGCTCTGCGGGTGATGTCGTTGCACTTGAAGAGCTCTGTCAGCTTGTTAAGACGCAAAGCCATTGTGGTTTGGGGCAAACGGCTGCTAATCCCATATTAACTACCTTAGAGCGCTATCCTGAACTGTATCAAGCACAATTGAAAAAGATTAGTTATGAACCGGGGTTTGATTTAGATGCCGCCTTAGAAACAGCAAGACGGTTAGTAAATAGAGACGATGTCGCAGCTCACTTAACGCAAGTGGAGGAAGGATAATGGCTAAGACGATTATGATTGATGGTTTAAGCATCCCATTTGAAGAGGGCCAAACTATTATGCAAGCCGCAACTGATGCAGGCGTATATATTCCTCACTTATGTCATCACCCTGAGTTTAGTCCCCATGGTAGTTGCAAACTTTGTACCGTTAAAGTCAATGGCCGAAATTGTTCTGCGTGTACTTTTCCGGCAATGGAAGGTCAAGAAGTCATCAATAACGCTAAAGATTTAAATGCTGATCGCCAAAAGATAACGCAAATGCTTTTTGTAGAAGGTAATCACTTTTGCCCCTCTTGTGAAAAGACCGGTAATTGCCAACTACAAGCGGTGGCTTATCATTTAAATATGTTGGATGATCATTTTCCACTCTTCTATCAGCACCGTGAGATGGATGCATCACACGCAGACCTGTTAATTGATCATAATCGCTGTATCTTTTGCACCTTATGCGTAAGAGCCAGTCATGAACATGATGGGAAAGAAGTATTTGCTATTAGCGGTAGAGGCATCAATAAACACCTGATCGTTAATTCAGAAAGCGGCTTACTTAAAGACACTGATATCAGTGCAAAGGATAAAGCCGCGCATATTTGCCCAACGGGCGCTATTTTAATTAAACACACCGCTTATCAAGTACCGATTGGCGAACGGATTTATGATCATCAGCAAATCGATCAAGTTAGCCTTAACTCGGAGCAAGTAGACCATGACAAATAAAATTAGAGTCGCTACGACTTCTTTAGCCGGCTGTTTTGGTTGTCATATGTCATTTCTAGATATTGATGAGCGCATCTTAGAACTGGCTGAAGTGGTTGTATTTGATCGATCACCAATTACGGATATAGAACACTGTAGTACTGACTGCGATATCGGTTTAATAGAAGGGGGGGTATGTAACTCTGAGAATGTTCATACGCTAAGAGAATTTAGGAAGAGTTGTAAGATATTAGTTGCAGTAGGCGCTTGTGCCATTAATGGTGGCCTGCCTGCTATGCGTAACTTTATTCCTTTAGAAGAGTGTTTAAATGAAGCGTATATCAATGGGATAGGCGTGGAGAATGCGCAAATCCCCAATGATCCAGAGCTGCCCTTACTGCTCGATAAAGTAAGACCCATCCATGAAGTGGTTAAAGTTGATTATTTCTTACCCGGATGCCCACCCTCTGCGGATGTATTCTGGAAGTTTTTAACGGATTTAATAGCTGGCCGAGAACCCTCACTCCCCTATGAGTTGGTACATTATGACTGATACTGCGCTAGTTAATCCTATTAGAGAAAACTTATGTACGAACATTTAGAAACTGCGGATAACAAAGAAAACCTTAAACGTGTCATAGTTGAGCCTGTTTCTCGAGTAGAAGGCCACGGCAAAGTGACTCTGCTCTTAGATGAAGATAATAAAGTTAAACAAGCCCGTCTACATATTGTTGAATTTAGGGGTTTTGAACGTTTTATTCAAGGGAGACCCTATTGGGAACTGCCTGTTTTAGTGCAACGCTTATGTGGTATATGCCCTGTGAGCCATCACCTTGCTGCCGCAAAAGCGATTGATCAATTAGTAGGAATAGATCCTGTTAACCTGCCTATTGCGGCTGATAAATTACGTCGCCTATTACATTTTGGGCAAGTGTTGCAATCACATGCTCTCCATTTCTTTCACTTATCAAGCCCTGATCTATTGTTCGGTTTTGAAAGTGAAATCAGTAAACGATCGATCATTGCAGTAATAGAAGCCTATCCTGATTTAGCCGTGCAAGGCGTAATGCTACGTAAATATGGTCAAGAAGTAATTCGCATGGTATCGGGTAAGCGTGTACATGGCACCGGTGCTATTCCCGGCGGTATGAATAAATCACTCACTAAAGATGAGCGTGATTATCTTTTGAAAGATATCGGTCAAATAATCAATTGGTCTGTTGCTTCTGTAGCTTTAATCAAAAAAGTACATGGTGCTAACCTCCCTTATTACGACGACTTTGCAACCATACGCAGTAATTATCTTGGTTTAACTAAACCTGACGGGGCATTAGAGCTTTATCATGGTGGCATCCGAGCAAAAAATGCAGATGGCGATACGATTATTGACCATGTCGATTATTGTAAATACAACGACTACATCCATGAAGAAGTCCGTTCCTGGACTTACATGAAGTTTCCTTACCTATTATCAATGGGGCAAGAGAATGGCTGGTATCGGGTGGGACCTTTAGCACGCGTTAATAATTGCGATTATATTGATACGCCCTTAGCCGAAATCGAACGCATTGCATTTAAAGCCCATAGCAATGAAGCCATGGTCCATAGCACCTTAGCATTCCATTGGGCGCGTTTAATTGAACTATTACATTGTGCGGAAAGTATTAAAACCCTCCTTAATGATCCTGATATTCTTAGCCAAGATCTCGTTGCGAAAGGCGAAAAGCGTTATGAAGGCGTTGGGGTTATTGAAGCGCCCAGAGGCACGTTATTTCATCATTATCAAGTGGATGAAAATGACATTGTCACAAAAGCTAATCTAATTGTTTCAACCACCAGTAATAATATGGCTATGAACGAATCAGTCAGGCAAGTAGCGGCTGAATATCTTTCGGGGCAAGAACTAACTGAACCTTTATTAAACAACCTAGAAGTGGCTATACGCGCTTATGATCCTTGCTTATCTTGTGCAACGCATGCGATCGGGAAAATGCCTTTGCAATTAGAACTCATCAATGCAAAGGGAGAATTGATTGATAAATTGGTTAAAGGTAGTGACGGACACATAGATCGAAATCTATATGCCTAAACCTATTCTGATATTTGGTTACGGTAACCTAAGCCGCGGCGATGATGCTTTAGGACCGTTATTACTTGAATATGTTGAAGATCACAGCAATTTGAATCAGATTGATCTTTTGTGTGACTTTCAATTACAAATTGAACATGCTTTAGATATTGAGCACAGAGAATTAGTCTTATTTGTTGATGCGTCAGTGGCTTGTCAGCAGGCCTTTAGTTTTACGCAACTAAAGGCCAATAAAGATAAAAGTTACACAACACACGCCATGAGTCCATCGGCTGTATTAGATGTTTATCAATCTATAAAACACCAAGCCCCTCCTCCTTGTTTTCTATTGAGCATAAAAGCAGAAAAGCTAGAGTTAGGTGAAGGGCTTAGTAATGCAGCTCAACAGCATTTACACGCAACGTGTCGGTTTATAACTCAACTATTAAAAATGCCTAGTTATGAGTTTTGGTTAACTCAAGTATAGACGTTATCTTATAAAATCAATGGTCATTGGATAGCGGTAATATTCACCATTACTTGATCGTATGGCTGCTACTAAACAAAATACTAAATTGAGCACGACGATCAACCAAGGTAAAAAGAAGCCTATTAACACAATGACCAACACCCAACTAATTGCGTAGTAGACTAAGGTTGTTAATTGCCAATTAAGGGCATTACGCGCGTTTTCTTTAACCCAACCTTCATTCTTAACTAAATAAACCACTAATGCCGGTGCAAATCCAAAAAAGATGCCCCCTAGATGGGTCAAGACAATAATGAGTTTATCTGTTTCTGAGTATCTATTAATATGTCTATTAATCATGATTAATAACTTCCGATGTAATCCATTTTACCGATATCAACACCGTTATGACGCAGAATGGCGTAGGTACATGTTAAATGAAAGTGAAAGTTAGGGATCACAAAGTCAAGTAAGTATGTTTGACCCAAAAAGTTAAAAGAACGACTACCAAATTTAACAGTGATATCACGTGCTTCACTGCCATCAATTTGTTCTGCGGTAAGCGTTTGTAAAAACGCTTTTGTTTTAGCAATCCGAGCATTTAACTCTGCGAAAGTGGCTTCATTATCTTCATAACTAGGAACATCAATCCCGGCTAAACGAGCCCCACAGCCTTTGATCATGTCCGTAGCAATTTGTATTTGTTTACTGAGTGGAAACATATCCGGCGCCAAACGAGCATTTACAAAAATAGATTCATTAATATTTTTAGCTTCAGCATGCGCCTGTGCTTTATCAAGAATGACCAACAAATTATCTAGCATACGAACAAATGTTGGGACTGACGCTTGATACATGGTAATTGACATACAACGACTCCAAAGATGTGATACGTGGTGAATTTATTACAGATAGCTTATTATAAATCAGTTTGCGCACTGCCTACGGGTACATTAATTAAATAACCTACAGAACACCTATGAAAAAAATATTAGTTAGCCTCTTGTTAGCATTAATGACTGCTAATGCTTTTAGTGATGATTTTGAGGACGGTTTAAATGCCGCCAAAAAGGATGACTATAAAACAGCTATTCCTCTCCTTAATAATGCGGCCAAACAAGATAACTCGATGGCACATGTGATGCTGGGCCTGATGTATAAAAATGGTAAGGGCATCAAACAAAGTCAAAAAATAGCGTTTAAACATTTCTTAACTGCCGCAAAGCTCAATGATGCCGATGGGCAATTCAACGTCGCTCAGATGTATGAATATGGAAAAGGGACAACAAAAGATGATACGGAAGCCGTCAAATGGTATCAACTAGCTGCTGAACAAGGTGTTACAGATGCGCAAATACGTTTAGGTCTAATCTATCAACTGGGTCAGAATGGAAAACCACAAGATGTTAAATCAGCGCAAAAGTGGTTCCGTTTGGCGGCACAACAAGGCGACCCCGACGCACAATTAATGCTGGGTAGAGCGTATGCCGACGACCAAAACGAAACCAAAGATCTAATTAGAGCCTATGCGTGGACTTTGCTAGCCATTTCCAATGGCAGTCAAGACGCTATAAAAGACCGTGAAGCACTCGATAAAAAATTATCTGTTAAACAACGTGAAGAAGCACAAGCATTAAGCGCTCAATGTTCTACTTCGGCCTATAATAATTGTTAATTAAAACGCTATTTGATTCTGACAAGCAGCATTTTTAATGACACATCCGTATAACTTGATCGTTTTTTCATAAATCTTAGTGATGCAATCCACTTCTGTACCACAAGCATATTTATATTTGATAGATTCTCGCCAGATAGCTTGAGTTTTATCTGGATTTATAACTTTGGCCTTTTTATAAACCGTCATATTATCAACATCTAATGTTGATAAATGAGGATCTAAGCAAATTGCCTTATCCGTTTGCTTATCGGCTTTACTACAATCAAAGCTGGGGCCGCTTAATTTAGCTTGATCATTCTGTATTAAATTATCGCTAGATGTCTCAATCGGTTCAGGTGTCTTTTGTACTGTTTTAGCGGTAACTGTCTCATTTTGAAGGCTTTGAATAACTGGCTTCATTGCAGCAGGCTTTAATTCTTTAATCAAGGGATGATCCATGTCTGCAATGACAAGTTGACTCAATAAATGCTCCCAAGCATAACTATCAAATTGAACTTTAGACGCCTCAGGTGTGTTAGCAACCATGACTATAAAATGAATGTTTTGAGTAAAGCTATTTTCTTTATTGTCCAACCCTAATTCTTTTACATAGTCAGAGAACAATCCCTGCTTATTTTTTACACGATAGTCGTCAACTAAATCAAGCAAAGGCGGAGGAACAGAAACTTTAATTTTTGCGTTGCATTGCGCTGTACGTTTACCTGATTGTTGACTTAAGGACTGCACATCTTCAATATCAATATCAATTAATGATAAAACATTACTCACCGTAGTGCTCATTAAGGTTACTACTTTTGCATCTTGTTTGTTATCACTTGAATTCATTAAAACAATCAATTGTTCATTGAAATATTTTTGGAATAAGGCTTCTAGATTGGGTGTATTACAGTAATCTTCAGCCGATCTGCATGAAGATAGAACAACACTCATTACCAGTATGCAAAATGCTTTGATATTCAAATTCATTAATAGACTATCGGCTGGGCGGAGGTGGAGGTGTTCCGGGAGGGGGCGGAGGTATTGATCCAACAGCTGGAACAACAGGTGTTTGTGTTGGATAAGTTTGAGGTTGTAATGCCCCACTAAATTGGCCTGATACTGGTACCTGGTGACCTTTTGCATACATGCATTGAACGAATGCAGAATCGTAGCGTTGTTGATCAGCATAGTAACTTCCGTAATCAACTGAATTTGCTCCGATCAAACCTCCTGCAACTAATCCACTGCCTGCGCCGATTGCTGCACCTGATCCACCCCCTATTGCCGCACCTGTAACCGCTCCTACCGCTGTTCCCACTGCCGCTCCGGCAATGGTATTATTTGATGGAAATTGTGGCGCATTTACACCGCCCACTTGTAAATACGCATACTGTCTGCACAATGCATCATCATTACGAAACTGATCAAATGACATACCAGTACCCGGTAATACCATCACTGAGGGTGAATTAGGCAAACTTGCACATGACGTTATTACTAGGCATACAAAAAGAAATACAGAAATACGTCGAAAAATCATTTACGGTCCTCTTGTTTATCAGTAGGTGTAGGGGCAACTTGTTGCCAACCAGTTGAACATTCTTTAATGTAAGGATAATAGCCTGCGGGTTTAGTGCAATAGTACCAAAAACCTACTGGGTGTTCCTGTGTAACGGCAGGTGCTGCTGGTTGTTGTTGTTGTTGAATATAGACCGGCGGTGCAGTCGGAACAGTAACAACAGCAGGCGGATAAGCATAGGGCCTATAAGGATAATAATCATACGGACCGTAACCGTACCCATATCCATACGGACCGTAACCGTACCCATATCCATACGGACTATAGCCCATTCCAATACCGCCGATATAGATACCACTACTATAACCCCACCCATGATGAAATCCTCCATGATGCCCTCCACCACCCCAGCCACCTCCTCCATGGGCATTGGCCGTATTAATAAAAGTAAAAACAAGTAACATCAATGTTGTACGGCAATAATCGCTTATTTTCATACCAAGCTATCCTGTATATTATTCATATTATCGAAATGGGAGGAGAGATCCTTTGAGGATATCTTAAGCCTAATTATACTTTATGTAAATATTCGGCAATATTTGCTCCCGTACCGGATATCGCCCATGTTGTTCCTGTATCTATGCTACACGTTGCTGTATAGACGATAGTATCTGTAGCTAATATGCCGGAACCAATCGCTTTCAATGCAATAGTAACAGTAGCAGAAGTTGCAGATAACCCTTGTGCGGTAACAGAAGTCGTATATTTCCCGTTATAAGCAGTTGCTATTGACAATCCCATATTTAAATTTGTAGACGATACACTTAATGTTCCTTCACTACATGCCAGTCCAATGGCTGTTCTGGCTGGGGTTGATAAACTGATCGCTTCGACTAATTTTGCCTTGATGGTGTAATCTTGATACGCAGGAATGGATACTGCGGCTAATATGCCAATGATTGCCACGACAATCATAAGTTCAATTAAAGTAAAACCGCGTGAATGTTTCTTAGCCAGTTTATTTAACATAGATATTTCCTTTATGGATTAGATAGGCATGACGTAATAGTGATTATTAACTGTCATGTATATATTGGATATGAGTGTAGAGAGCTAAGAAAGGCCTAAATATAGGAATCCAATAGGAAATCGAAACTGACGATTGAGTTATAACACACTAATCTCAAAACCAATCATTGTGTTTTTTGGATATGACAAATTGAAGCGCTTAAATAATCGGCTTATGCAGTAATTAATAGAAAGGTCATTTATTCTAACAAACAATATATGCTGACCATATCAAGACATTGAAGGGTGAACTCTATAAACTTTAATGTGTTAATAAGCCACGAATGGTTATAAATACATCGGTGAAAGATGCTTTAGACAACCGTTTTGTTTGTACGTTATAACGACTCGTATGATATGAATCTACTAAGATATGTCCACTAGGCAATGGGTGATAAATATTATGAGCAAAGGGAAATAATGACATCTTAAATCCAAAGGCCTTTAATACAGCTAAATGAGCAATAGAACCTAACGCTAAAATGACAGTTCCCTCTTCTAATGAATTAAGCTCTGCTGCTAAGTACTGATTGCAAAGGTTAATTTCATCACTGTTCGGTTTGTTTTGTGGCGGTAAACATTTCACTGCATTTGTGATTCTGCAATTACTCAGCATTAAACCATCATCTACAGATTCAGAGACACTTCGATTACTAAAGCCGAACTCATAGAGCGCTTCGTAAAGTAATATACCTGCAAAGTCCTGCGTAAAAGGCCGACCTGTTCTATTTGCACCATGTAAACCAGGTGCTAGACCAACAACTAATAATTTGGGGTTTGTATCTCCGAAAGCCGGCACAGGTCGCGCATAATAATTTGGATACTTCTGTCTAACATCACATAAAAAATCGTCTAAACGCTCACATTTACGACAGTTGATATCAAATACTTCAGACGCATTCATAGTTTGTATTTATTCTCTTACAGGACGCTTATCTAGCTTTCTTTGAAGTGTCCGTCTATGCATATTTAAAGCTCTAGCTGCACTGGATATATTGCCGTCATGCTGCATCAAGACTTTTTGCAAATGTTCCCATTCAAGACGCTTTACTGACAAAGGATTTTCGCTTATTAATACAGATGAATCCCCTTCATTTTTATGAAGTGCGCTTACAATTTCATCGGCATTGGCGGGTTTAGTTAAATAATGAACTGCCCCTAATTTAATCGCCTCTACTGCAGTAGCAATACTGGCAAACCCTGTTAACATAACAATCTGGGTGTTATCATCTAAACTAATCAACTTTTTAACTAACTCTAGGCCTGATTCATGGCCGATACGGAGATCTATGACAGCATACTCAGGAATATTTTTCTCTGCTTGAAATATGCCGTCTGTTACATTGTTGGCTACGATAACTTCGTAAGACCTTCTCTCTAAAGCTGACTTCAAAACACTACAAAAGGTTTCATCGTCATCGACTAATAATAGCCTGGGGTTATCTTCTTCAATCGATGTCATAAGTGATCTCTGTATTCAATAAAGGCAATGTAATCTCAACTGCGGCTCCACCCGATTCACAATTGGATATATTGATAATACCTCCGAGTCGATTAATGGTAGAGTAGGTTAAAAATAGACCCACGCCCAATCCACGCTTCTTACTTACGACAGGCTGTTTACCAGCAGACTCTACAATATCGGGCGGAAATCCCGCTCCGAAATCTCGAATTTTGATAGTTATACTATCCATATCCCAACTTGCATGAAACTCAATGCCTAATTCAGGGGGGGAGGCTTCAGCGGCATTATTTAAAATATTAATCAGCGAATGCGTTAAGGTGAGTTCAGCAATGATTTTTGCGTCAACTGCCACTTCAGGATCGATGAAATAATTGAGTTTAGTATCGGGTTGATGCGCCCGCCATTGCAGAATGACATCATCAATATATTCTATGAGTTTAGTCACACTCCCTGACTCAGCCCGCATTTCACCGGCAGAGGCTGACATAACCGATAAGGCTTCTTTACAACGCACTATCTGTTGTTGAATGATGTGCATCTTCTCATAGATATCAGGGTACCGATGACTGGGATATTCTTGTTCTAACTCATGTGAAACAATGGCAATAGTGCCTAGGGGGGTACCCATATCATGAGCAGCACTCGCAGCTAGTGTGCCTAAAGCAACTACCCTCTCATCTCGTAATGAATTCTCACGCGCTTTTGATAAACTTCTTTCTTGAGACCGCATGGTTCTAGCTAATTCAACAACAAAAAACGCCACTAACCCCGCGCTAAAAACAAAGCCAAACCACATGCCAAACATATGTAAACTGAAATAACTTTTGTCATTCATTTCATGCGCATGTTGTAACATTTTATAGCTTTCAATATTGTTCATCATCAACATAGGATCAGGAATATGAGGCTCTATTGAAGGCAAAGGGACGTTAAAAGCAATGAGCATGGTGTACATAGATGTCGTTAGAATCACCATATACCAAGCATAAGCTTGTGGCAGCATAATCGCCGTAATAATTAACGGCAACAAGAACACCCAGGTTATGGGATTTGAAGCGCCACCTGTTAAATACAGCAAGGCAGCAATGGAAAATACATCAATACATATCTGTGTAAAAATTTCCAGTTCAGTTACAACTTCTTCCGATTGCATACGCATCGAAGTATACACATTGACCGCACTCGCTGATAACACTACCAACCATAACTGCTGTTCAGGAAGCCTGATGCCTAAACCATGTATAGTTAAAAGAATCAGTATGACTTCACAGAAAATCATCAAGTTTCTAAGAATGAATAACCATTTTAGATTTTGACGAATAGAAACCTGAGAATTTGGGTTTATATGAGAAAGCATATTGAATACTGAATGGAATAATGATGTTACAGACTAGTTAACGACAACGGAGATAGAATTTAGATTAATCGATTTCCTTAATTTATTTGCATAAGACTCCGCATTATCACGCGTTTTAAATCCATCCACTTTAAGTTGATACCAAATGCCATTAGTCGTATGAAATGAAGAAATTTTAACGGGAATCCCCTGCGAAATTAACTTTGAAGATCGTTTCTTTGCTTCAGTTTCATTCTTAAATGCAACAAGATTAACTGCCCATGGGACAAAGACATATTCTTTTTTAGCGGCAGATTTAGATGTCGCTAGAGTGACCTTAGTTGCTATTGCTTTGGGTAGCGTTTTTTTAGTGGCTTCTTTTATAACAGGGCGATTCTCAATTTTTTCTGATAATTTAGGTTTCTCTACAACAGTTTCAACTGATTTATTTGCATTTACAGTTGCAGCAGCCTTATCTACCGCAGTAATAATAGGAGGTGTAATAACAACAGGAGCAGTGACATGCTCTGTTGGCTGTGGATTTTGCACTACCAGTTGATTACTAGATGGAGCGGAGTCGGGGGGTACTTGATTAACCGTAGGCGTATTCGTTTGCTTTTTCTCCTGTAAAAGAGTCACATCTTCTTCAAGTATTGATGTTAGAGATTGTAATTTTGAAACATCTGTAGAAAGCATCAATACCTTTACAGATAACCCAAGGACTATTAACCCTAATGTAACCAGTACTATAGTATTTATACTGCTAGAACGCTTAGTTGTTGGCGTAGGTGGAATATAAGGTTTAAATGCTTGTTCATCTTTAGTTAAAGTAGAAATAAAACGCGTATCATTTAATAAGGCTTGTTTAATAAACTCTAAAGCGGCAGCATTATCCACTTTATGATCTTGACTCTTTTCTACAGAAACAGGCTCTATAGGATCGACATAATCCATATCATCTAACGCGGCATAATCAAACTCGGGATATTCATCAGACTCAACGATTGGTTTATTTAGGAAGACTTGGTCATCCAAGACCTGTTTATCGCCATTTTCTACATCGTTTTCTTCAAGGTCAGATGTATCAATCAGTTCGTCTTCAAGGAAGTCAAAATCTGCAAGATCATTTGTATCTGGTTGATCCACAGGCTCAACTGAGAATTGAGTTGAGTTATCTTCATCAACGTCTAATTCGACATCTTCAATTTGTTTCTCATCTTCACTTTCTTGAGGCTCAGTCTCTTCCTCTTTACTATTCGCTTCAGAATCAACCAATATAAGATCTAATAACGCCTCATCTTCCAAATAGTTTTCAATAGGGACTGGCGCGATATCAGCATCATCCTCATTGATATCTAAATTTACTAATTCAACTTCATCATCAGCCGGCTTATTTTCTGTATAACGGGCATTGGGTGAATATTTTTGTTTTTTAGTCATGTGTTAACTTATAAGGGATAGATAAATAGTGTATGAAAATAACTTGATAATAAAACGGTATATAATAAATTAAACCTATTTTAATCAGATAACCACTAATGTTCATAGTTTTTAGTAGTTATGATGATAAAATCACCCAAAAACAACTTTAAAGATTCTTTATGCAACTAGTAATATCTGTTTTAAGTTCCAATCAAACTGATTTAATCGCAGAAATATTACCGGTGATACGTGATTGCAATTGCAATATCGTAGAAATTAGATCTTCTCAATTATCACATGCAGCAGCAGCCTATTTACTGGTTCAAGGTAATTGGAATCAAATTGCTAAAGTAGAAGCCACTTTAGAGCATATAGAAAAACGCTTAAATATTAAAATTCAAACGCTCAGACCCGAGAGTAAAGATAAAGAAAAGACGTCTGATTGTATTCCTTATTCACTTGAAACCATTTCACTTGATAAAAATAGTGTCGTTGAGTCAATTACCACCTTTTTAATCGATAGAAACATACTTATTGAAGAGATAACAGGCAGCTCTTATCAAGCTCCCTACATACAATCTTCCGTATTTTCGACAAAGTTCGTCATCTTGGCGCCACCAGAATTAGCCCTATTGTCGCTACGAGAAGAGTTTTTAGATTTTTGTGATCAATTAAACATCGATGCCATTCTTGAACCCATCAAACGATAAAACACTATGACTTCAATTACTATTGGCCAAGCCGTTACTGGTTTTGAAATATCCGCCACTGGCGATAAAACCATTCACCTAAGTGACTATGTCGGCAAAACTGTCGTTCTATATTTTTACCCTAAAGATAGTACGCCCGGATGCACACTTGAAGGCCAAGCATTTAGAGATGCTAACGAGGATTTTACTTCGCTAAACACGGTTATATTCGGCGTCTCAAGAGATTCATTGCGTAGCCATGAAAACTTTAAAACTAAACAATGCTTCAATTTCGATTTGTTGTCCGATACAGAAGAAAAACTGTGTAACTTATTTGATGTCATTAAAATGAAAAACATGTATGGCAAAGAAGTTAGAGGTATTGAGCGCAGTACCTTTGTTATTGATACACACGGCGTACTCATTAAAGAATGGCGCAAAGTTAAAGTCAAAGACCATGTAGCTGAAGTGCTAGGATTTATAAAAAACAGACTAGCCTAATTCGTTACCCTTCATAAAACACCCCATAGCATTATTTTATTGCTGTGGGGTATAGTTCAAGCTTTAAACCTGAATTGCCAACATATTATCCAACGCTAATTTAGCCAACTTGGCTTGCGTTTCAGGTACTGTTATCCGATTAATCACATGGCCAGCCGCTAAATTTTCTAATACCCACGCGAGGTGTTGGGGATCTGTTCTAAACATAGTCGAGCACATGCATAATGTGGGTGACATGAAATGCACATTCTTGCCCTGCCCTTTGCATTCATCATGTAAACGATTAACCATATTCAACTCTGTCGCCACCAACCAACGAGTATTAGGCTCAGCTGCGCGTACGGTCTTTAAGATATATTCAGTTGAGCCCACAAACTCCGCTTTCTCACAAACCTCAAAGCACGCCTCAGGATGAGAGATCACTTTAGTTTCTGGATAACGCGCTAAGAAATTATCAATTTGCTCAGGTTTAAACACTTGGTGCACAGAACAATAACCATTCCAAAGTATCATCTTTGCATTGCTTATTTGCTCTACCGTTAAACCACCTTGCGGTTTATTAAAATCCCAAGTGACCATTTCCTCTAAAGGAATACCCATTCGATAACCAGTATTACGTCCTAAATGTTGATCAGGAAAAAATAATATCTTGGAGCGTCGAGCAAAACTCCACTCCAAGATCTTCTTAGCATTAGATGATGTGCAGACGATACCGTCATGCTCACCGCAAAACGCTTTTAAATCCGCGGCAGAATTGATATAAGTAACAGGGGTCACTTCATTCTCTACGTCGATGATTTCAGAGAGCTCTTGCCAGCACTTTTGTACCTTTACCAGATTAGCCATATCCGCCATTGAACAGCCTGCCGCCAAATCTGGCAAGATCGAAACTTGTTCTGGACGTGAAAGAATATCAGCTACCTCAGCCATAAAATGCACGCCACAGAAGACGATATATTCAGCTTCAGATTCAGCTGCATCACGAGATAACTTTAATGAGTCGCCCGAGTAATCCGCATGCTTAAATACTTCATCTCTCTGATAGTGATGGCCCAAAACGACACAACGTTTACCTAACTTTGCCTTAGCCGCAACTATACGCGCATCGCATTCTTCATCAACAAGTAACGCATAATCTTGAATGGGAAAAGGTGATGATGTCATTTAGTTAGCTTTCTCTTTGCCAGCAGGCTTAATTAAACGGATGCCTAATTCTTTAAGTTGCTCATCAGTAACGACTGCAGGTGCACTGACTAAAGGACACGCCGCTGATTGAGTTTTAGGGAACGCAATCACATCACGAATAGACGTTGATCCTGTCATCAACATGACTAAACGATCTAAACCAAATGCTAAACCACCGTGTGGAGGTGCACCGTATTTTAAAGCGTCTAACAAGAAACCGAATTTTTCTCTGGCTTCATCTTCACCGATACCTAAAATCTCAAATACAGTTTGCTGCATAGAAGTACGGTTGATACGTATTGATCCACCGCCCACTTCAGTCCCGTTTAATACTAAGTCGTAAGCACGTGATAAGGCAGCACTAGGGTTAGCTACCAATTCTGCCACAGAACAGCTAGGCGCTGTAAATGGATGATGTATCGCATTAAAACGACCGGCTTTATCATCCCAATCAAACATTGGGAAGTCAACTACCCAAACGGGTTTCCATTCGCCTTGCAACATATTCAAATCATGGCCCAATTTAACGCGTAACGCGCCCATTGCTTCATTCACAATGCTCGCTTTATCCGCACCAAAGAAGATTAAATCGCCATTTTGAGCGCCTGTTTTAGCTAATACACTATCCCACACTTCTTTAGGCGCAAACTTTACAATCGGAGATTGCAAACCATCAAGGCCAGCAGCCAAATCATTAACCTTAATGTAAGCTAATCCTTTAGCACCATAAATACTCACATATTTAGTTAACTCATCAATATCTTTACGACTTAAATCACCAGCATTAGGTACTCTCATCGCCACGACACGACCTTTTGGATCATTAGCAGGTGCCGAGAAAACTTTAAAGTCAACATCCTTCATATCTTCAGCAATATCGACTAACTCTAGAGGTATTCGTAGATCAGGACGATCAATACCATAACGAGAAATCGATTCTTGGTAAGTCATGCGAGGGAAATGACCATCTAATTCAACATTAATCACTTTAGCGAATAACTGACGGATCATTTCTTCCATCACATTCATGATTTCATGCTCATCCATAAAAGATGTCTCGATATCAAGCTGCGTAAATTCAGGCTGTCTATCGGCACGTAAATCTTCGTCACGGAAACAACGTACTACTTGATAATAACGATCGAAACCAGCAATCATCAACATTTGTTTATATAACTGAGGTGATTGTGGCAAAGCAAAGAATGAGTTTTCGTGTGTACGACTTGGTACGATGTAATCACGCGCACCTTCTGGTGTTGCTTTAGTCAAATAAGGTGTTTCAATTTCAAAAAACTCATTATCATCAAGATAGTTTCTTAAAACGCGAGTCACGTCACGACGCACTTTCATTTTTTCTTGCATAGCGACACGACGTAAATCAACGTATCTATAACGCAAACGTAATTCTTCGTTAACTTCTATTTCGCTTTCAATGGGGAACGGAGGTGTTTCTGACTCATTTAAGACTTCTATTTCTTTAGCCAAAATCTCAATCGCACCAGACACCATATTTTTGTTAACAGTGCCTTCGGGACGGTCACGCACAATGCCGGTAATTCTTAACACATACTCACTACGCACATGTTCAGCAGTAGCAAATGTATCTTCAACATCCGGATCAACAACCACTTGAACCAAACCTGCACGGTCTCTTAGATCAATAAAAATGACGCCACCATGATCACGACGTCTATGAACCCAACCGCAAATTGATACTGTTTCGCCTAACTGTTGTGTATTTAATTCTCCGCACTTGTGAGTACGCATAGATATTCCCTATTAATTTATAATTTGTTAAATTGAAGCACATTGCACTTAGATTAGTGACTTTTACATCCACCTGAAGATGGACAGCTATGTGCTTTAGAAGGACTTGCAGCCGAATCACCCGCAACATTCTTCTTGGTACCACTTTTGAAATCTGTTTCATACCAGCCATTACCTTTTAATCTAAAGCCCGCCGCTGATATTTTTTTAATTAATTCCGGCTTAGCGCAAGCAGGACAAATAACGATAGGCTCAGCGCCTAATTTCTGTAAGGCCTCATGTTCATGCCCACAAGATTGACATTGATATTCGTAAATTGGCATTTACCACTCCAAAAACTAAAAATAATGACTACTATAAGGACTGTATTTAATTTTTCCAAGTACTTACTATAGAATACCTATCTATTTTACAGATTCAGCGCCAACAATGAAAACATTAACCCTAATAAAACCGGATGATTGGCATATTCACGTCCGAAACGGAGCTATTTTAAAGACCGTATTGCCTCACACAGCCAAGCAATTTGGCCGTGCTATCATCATGCCCAACCTTAAACCACCCGTCACCACGGTGGATCAAGCCCAAGCGTATCAAACTGAAATTATGGCTGCTATACCTGTAGACTCAGAATTTACTCCGTTAATGACACTCTATTTAACGACACAAACAGAGCTATCAGAAATTAAAAAGGCCGCCGAATCCAGTTTTGTTCACGCCTTCAAACTGTATCCAGCAGGTGCAACAACGAACTCTGACTCCGGCGTGGCTGATATCAGTGCCATTTACCCTTTATTAGCCGAGTTAGAAAAGTACGACTTGCCTCTATTAATACATGGGGAAGTCACAGATCCAACTTGCGACATTTTTGATAGAGAACAACGCTTTGTCGAAAGCTCACTCACTGAAATCGTAAACAAATTTCCAAACTTACGCATTGTGCTAGAGCACGTTACCACCACTGACGCAGTCGACTTTGTCCTAAAGGCTGGACCGCAAGTCGCGGCCACTATCACACCCCAACATCTTTTATTCAATCGCAATGCTTTATTAGCGGGTGGTATACGCCCTCATTACTATTGCTTACCCATTATTAAAAGAGAAAGTCATAGACAGTCATTGTTAAATGCAGCGACTAGCGGTAATCCAAAATTCTTTTTAGGGACCGATAGCGCACCTCACTTAACTCACACAAAAGAAAACGCCTGTGGTTGCGCAGGATGCTTTAGTGCGCATGCCGCCATAGAATTATATGCAGAAGCATTTGAGCAAGCTGATGCTCTAGATAAGTTAGAAGCCTTCGCTAGCTTTTATGGCTCTGACTTTTATCGATTACCCCGAAATACCGCTACAATTACATTACAACAATCAACATGGACAGTTCCCGCTTCATACGGAACAGATGAAGTTAACATCACCCCCTTAAAAGCAGGCGAAGAAATTCATTGGAAAATAATCTAGACACACCTCATATTGATGCACTTGCTGTTGGACTTAACCAACGCTTTAGAGGCTACCTCCCCGTTATTGTAGATATTGAAACGGCGGGGTTTAGTGCAAAAAAGAATGCACTCTTGGAGATTGCGGCCGTTATTGTTGAATATGACGAACACAATGATCTACAGATAAAAGAACGCTACACCACCCACGTTGTTCCATTTAAGAATGCTGAACTCGATCCATCTGCACTTAAATTTAATGGGATAGATCCACACCATCCTTTTAGAATGGCGATAGAAGAAAAGGAAGCCCTAGAATTAATCTTTAAGCCTATTCGTAATGCGATTAAACGTAATAACTGCACTCGCGCTATTTTAGTCGGCCACAACCCCGCCTTTGATATCGCTTTCTTGAATGCGGCAATACACCGCACACAAATAAAGCGAAGTCCATTTCATCCCTTTAGTACTTTTGATACGGCGACCTTAGGTGGTTTAGCCTATCAACAAACCGTATTAGCAAAAATTGCACAAGCTGCCGATTTAGAATGGGATAACGAAAAAGCACACTCCGCACTTTACGATGCAGAGATGACCGCAGAGATATTTTGTAAGATCGTTAACCGCTGGAAGCAATTATCTGAGTTCGAATAACTCAACAAGATCAAAATTACTTCATTAGTTGTCACATTGTTTGCGCCCATCATAGGTCTGATCAGTCGATCAATACCGTAACTCTAAACTTTGGGTTGGTACAGCTTACATCTCAAGGGTATTTGCTGCCAATATGCGCGTTAACCCTCAGGGCAACAGCACTAACCCCATAACATTCAGTGGTGACGCTCGCACTGTTAAGCGTTCTTGCCGGCACTGCCGGTGTCATGTCTGGCGTTTTGAGCCTCGTCACTGCAAGTATAAATGGTAACGCTGGCGTTGTGTGCGTTCTCGCGGGCACTGGCTTTATTCTTGCTGGCAGTGCGAGCATTATCATTCATACTACCAGATGGTTTTCGTCTCCCAAGGGAGGCCTTTTGTTCTACCTCATAACTTTCCCTAGCAAGGGCAATGACAGAATCAACACCACTCGATTTACACCGATATGCTCATCGACATTGCTCGCAATCTTAGCATTGTCCCCCATGCTACCAGCGGTTCCGCTTACAACGCCAGCGATAACGCAGACAGTACTAGGATTGACACTAGAGTTTGTTAATTTCTGTTATTTAGGCTTAGTTATATTCGTTTATCTAAATATTATTATTAGTACAGTTTAAAGCATGAAAAATACACAAAGTTCTTGCCCGAAAAAAGAAGCCGAATGTATCATCTAGGTGTAAAATTTTGTTCTTTGAAACACTGACTTCAAAGCTGATTTAATGGCTATCTTTTGTCTTTTGTTTAGAGTCTAAAGCCGCTAATTGTTCTGGGGTTGCTTCTAATTGATATTTGTGTTTCCATTCACTGTAGGGCATACCGTAGATTATCTCTCTGGCTTGCTCGTAGTCCAATTCGATCCCCTGCTCTGCTGCGCCGGTCACGTACCATTTGGCTAAACAGTTTCTGCAAAAATCGGCGAGTAACATGAGGTCTAAATTTTGTATGTCTGTATGTGTTTGTAAATGATTCACTAAACGTCTAAACGCTGCTGCTTCAATTTCTACCATTACCCTATTCTCCCGTTAAAAAAAAGCTGTAGTTTTGCATTTTAGCAGAATCGATTCTATGGCCATGTACATTAGTCCAAAAAAAAATTACAATGCTACTCCCTTATATAGTAACGACTATTTTATACCTCACTATTCAGCATTCATGAAACAACTGCTTGAGTTTTTCCCGATCATCTTATTTTTTATCGCTTATAAAGCCTACGACATTTATATTGCGACTGCCGTTATTATCGTTGCCACCGTTTTACAGGTACTTTATGCCTGGTTTAAGTACCGCAAAGTAGAAACCATGCAATTAATCACACTGGGGTTAGTAGTGGTTTTTGGTGGCGCTACTATTTATTTACACGACGAACAATACTTAAAATGGAAGTTCTCTATTATTGAATGGTTATTCGGTTTAGTTTTTTTAGGCAGTCATTTCTTAGGCGAGCGAACTTTTATAGAAAGAATGATGTCCAACAATCTAACGTTACCTAAGCCTATTTGGAAACGCTTAAATTTTAGCTGGGCCAGCTTCTTTATCAGCGTCGGTTTTATTAATGTTTACGTCATGTTTAACTTTAATACAGATGACTGGGTCACGTTTAAAACGTTTGTGGCACCCGCTTTAATGGTACTGTTTTTGATCGTACAAATGATTTTTTTGTATAAATACATTCCAGACGAAAAGGAAAAATAAGTGCTATACGTCATAATTAGTGAAGATATACCGGATAGCTTATCCAAGAGACTGGCAGCAAGGCCCGCTCACCTTAACCGTTTAGAAGCTTTACAAAATGCGGGACGCTTAGTCCTAGCAGGCCCACACCCTGCCATTGATAGTGATTCGCCATCTGAAGCGGGTTTCACGGGTAGTTTAATTGTCGCTGAATTTGATAATTTAGCGACGGCGCAAGCATGGGCCGATGCTGATCCCTATGTTGAACATGGCGTTTATGCTAAAGTAACCGTTAAACCATTTAAGCAGGTATTTCCGCAATGACGTCTGATTACATTAAAAAACTTTTAAATGAATCATTTAACCCTGATTTATTAGAAATCATCGATAATAGCGCAGCCCATGCTGGTCACTCAGGTGCCCGAAGTGGTGGCGGTCATTATCATGTTACAATCATCGCTGCAGCGTTTGAAGGTAAGTCTTTAGTACAAAGACATCAACTTATCTATAAAGCCCTCGGCGACTTAATGAAGCAAGATATTCATGCCCTAGGCATCAATGCCCTATCACCCTCTGAAGAAACTAAAGGAAGTTTATAAATGAAAAATAAGATTATTCCATTGCTTGTTGTTGGTACTGCATTAATTTCTGCATGTAATCAACAAGCCGGCACTAACTCCACTCCTGCTGTCGCTAAAGAAGATGCAATCGCTGAAGTTAATGGCGTTTATATTGCTAAAGCCACTTTAACTGAATTAGAGAAAGAAATAGCTGAACGTTCACACGGCCAAAAATTTCCAAAAGAAAAATTAGTTGAAGAGTTAATTCAACGTGAATTATTAGTTCAAGACGCTAATAAAAAACAATTAGGGAACTCTGCTGAGATCATTGCGCAATTAGACAGCGCAAAAAAATCATTATTGACACAAGCGGATGTCCAAAACTTTATTAAATCTAATCCCGTTACTGATGCTGAAATTAAAACGGAATATGATGCAAAAGTAGCTGGCGAAAACGGAACTGAATATAAAGCCCGTCACATTTTAGTAAAAACTGAAGACGAAGCTAAAAAGATCATCACTGAGTTAGACAAAGGCGGTGACTTTGCAAAAATCGCTAATAAAGTCTCTTTAGATGGCAAAGATACGCAAAACGGTGGTGATTTAGGTTGGTTTGTTGCGAGCCAAATGGTAGCGCCCTTTTCTGACGCTGTTATTAAGTTAGATAAAGGTCAATACACTAAATCCCCTGTACAAACACAATTCGGCTGGCACGTTATCTTAAGAGAAGATTCTCGTGCACAAACCCCTCCTTCTTTAGACTCTGTTAAAGAGCAGTTATTACCCTATTTGCAACGTAAAAAAGTTCAAGACTTCGTTGAAGGTTTACGTAAATCTGCTAAAGTTGAAATCTTACTGCCTAAAGAAGAGCCCGCTAAAGCGTCAGAGCCTGCAACTAAAGGCGACACGGTAACTGAAGAAGTAGCCGTGGGTGAAGTTAAAGATAAAGACGGTAAAGTGGTTGCTGAAGAAGTCGTTGTTGATGAAGTAGTCAAAGACAAAGACGGTAAAACCGTTGCAGAAAAAGTAGAAGTTGAGAAAGTAGCTAAATAAGCTTATTGACTTAATAAAAAGGGCGGTTGATCCGCCCTTTTTTTATGCCATTTTTTCGAAGTAATGCACAATGAACTGAACCGTTCTATAGCCTTTATACTCATTGATATCCAATTTATAAGCCGCCCTAATTTGCCTTAAGCCTAACCAGTGCTCGGGTTTATCCGCAAAAAAGGCGATACCATCAATAATGGTATGTTCACCTGGTCGACGCAATACAAACTTAAGGTGGCGTTGCCCCACTATCCGCACTTGAATCACATCAAATACGCCATCAAAGACCGGCTCTGGAAAATCCTGTCCCCATGTCGCGCCATTTTGCATTAAATCAGCCATTTCTAAAGTGGTTTCTGCTTCGGTTAGCTCACCGTCGCTTAAAATCTTTTGTTCCAGATCTACACCTTCTAAACGCTTAGTGACCATTTCATCGAAGGCTAAAGCAAAGGTAGGATAGTCGTGCATGCTGATGGTTAAACCAGCCGCCATGGCGTGACCACCAAATTTACTGAGTAACTTCGGATAGGACGCTGCAATATCACTGAGTACGTCTCGTATATGTACCCCTACAATAGAGCGCGCAGAGCCTTTTATAATATCAGCACCCGCGGGGGCAAACGCGATAACCGGCCTATGGACTTGCTCTTTAATGCGCGACGCTAAGATACCAATTACGCCTTGATGCCACTTAGCATCATAGATACAAACACCTGCGGGTAAATGTGCTTTATCTACCATTTTCATGTCTGTGATTAAGAGCATAGCTTCATGCTTCATGGTCGCTTCTACTTCTTTGCGATCATTATTAAAGCCATCTAGTTTTAACGCGATTTCTCGTGCTTTTATAGGGTCATCTGTCAGTAAACATTGTATGCCTAAAGACATATCATCCATACGGCCCGCGGCATTTAATCGCGGACCAATTGAGAAACCTAAGTCAACTGCCACTAAATTTTGGAGATTTTTGCCCGCGACTTCTATTAGCGCTTTTATACCCGCATGACATTGGCCTTGGCGAATTCTTATAAGCCCTTGGTGAACTAATGCGCGATTCGTTTGCTCTAATGAAACAACGTCAGCTACAGTACCCAAGGCGACATAATCCAATAACTGCGCGAGGTTAGGCTCTGGAATTTTCTTTAGCTCAAACCAATTAAGTTCACGCAATTTACTGCGCAAGGCCATCAAAACATAGAACATAACCCCGACTCCCGCTAAGGATTTATTGGGGAATTTATCGCCGACGAGGTTTGGATTAACAATTGCATGCGCCTTAGGCAGATGCTCACCAGGTAAATGGTGGTCGGTGACCAATACTTTAATGCCAGCTGCATTGGCCGCATTAACCCCTTCTATACTAGAAATACCGTTATCGACTGTTATGATTACTTGCGGCTCTTGTTGTTTAACCAGCTCAACAATTTCTGGCGTTAAACCGTAACCGTACTCAAAACGATTGGGCACGACAAATGATACCGGCCCCGCCCCAAGCAAATTAAGTCCTTTGATGGCTAACGCACAACTAGTCGCCCCGTCCGCATCAAAATCAGCCACAATGCTGATCCGTTGTTGTTCTTTTACCGCGATAATCAAATGATTGACCATCTCATCCATGCCAGACAGCAACCAAGGAGACGGTAGTTTTAAGAGGGATCTATCAAGATCAACTTCTGAAGTGACTCCCCTTGCTAGTAATATTCTTGCTAATAAGGGGTGTATCTGATTTTGTAATACGTTTTTGCTTTTGACAGGCCGACGAACAATAACTTTCTTTTCACCTTGAAAATACATTCGGTTCCTGTGTTTTGAATTTTTACAGACTAATTGTTAAATAATGGATGGTTGATACTTCACTGTAAAATCATTTAAATTGTTTAGAACCGAGTCCAAAGCTGAAGTTTTATCACTGGCGTAGGCATTAACCCCAACACGAGAAAGATAAAACACTTGTTCTGGTAAATAATGACCGATGGCTCTAATTTCATCTTGATAATGATATCGACCCCGTAACAACCATGCTTGTGAAAAAGAGCGACCATCTGCAAAATCGGCAAAGTTGAGTTCGACTAATTTAATGTGCCCTAAATCTTCTGCAAAATCAGCCACGGTATCAGCTGCTTTTAGGCGTAAACCCACTTTGCCAGAATGCGCTATAAGTGTTGCTTTATCTTGTAACCATCGTGCTAAAGAAACAGTAATATCACCCGCGACGAGTGATTCTTCATCCGCAATAAATTGCCACGTGTTATCAACACGTTGTTTGTCTTTAATTATTTGCATAAACTTGCTCTTTGAAAGGATTGATACCTAAACGATTAACCGCTTCTAAGAATGTTTCTTCTTCTAAACGATTTTTAATGTATACGTCTAGGATAGTCGTAATGGCCGATGTAATTTCATCTTTTGCTACGGCGGGGCCTAATCGCTCCCCAATAGCTGCATTATTTTCTGAAGAACCACCTAAAGTAATTTGATACCACTCAGCCCCTTTTTTATCCACGCCTAAAATTCCGATATGACCCACACTTTGGTGTGCACAGCCATTCATACAACCTGACATATTAATTTTTAACTCACCAATGTCATGGATGTAATCTAAATCGTCTAAAGCTTCGTTGATTTCTTTCGCAATACCAATAGAACCCGCATTGGCTAAAGAACAAAAATCTAAGCCTGGGCAACAAATCATGTCAGTCGCAGTGCCAATATTTGGCGTTGCTAATCCTAAATCTACTAATTTTTGCCAAACCGTATATAAATCGGCTTGCTTAACATCTGCTAACAATAAGTTTTGTCTGTGTGTCGCCCTCACTTCACCAAAACTGTATGCATCTGCTATATCTGCAACCGCATCTAACTGCACATCAGTAATATCACCCGGCGGCATATCAGGGGCTTTTAGAGAAATAAAGACAGCCGCATAACCAGACACTTTATGAGCCGCTGTATTATGCGCGAGCCAAGTGGCAAAGGCTTTGTCATTCGCTTTATGTTCAGCAAAAGTATGATCGCTATCCGCTTTAACATCATAAGCGGGAGAAGCAAAGTGAGCTTTGATTTCGTTAACTCGTTCTGCACTTAACTCATTGGCATCACGAAGATGCGCCCATTCAGCATCAACCATCTCAGTAAACTTATCTAAACCAGTTTCTTTAACCAGAATTTTAATACGCGCTTTATATTTATTATCACGACGACCAAATAAGTTATAAATACGTAAGATGGCTTCTAAATAAGACAATAAATGTTTTTGTTCTAAGAAAGGTTTAATCACTTGGCCAATGATCGGCGTACGTCCTAAGCCCCCCCCTACGAAAACTTTAAAACCCACTTCACCTGTACCATCCTTAACGAGATGCAAGCCAATATCATGAAACTGCGTTGCTGCTCTATCGTTAAGCGCACCACTGACTGCAATTTTAAATTTACGCGGTAAGTAATCGAATTCAGGATGTAACGTCGTCCACTGTCTGATAATCTCACAATAGGGACGTGGATCATCTATCTCATCAACTGCAACACCCGCTAAATGATCAGATGTCGTATTACGCATACAGTTACCACTCGTTTGAATGGCATGCATTTGCACAGTGGCAAGCTCCGCTAATATCTCTGGCACTAATTCTAGTTTTGGCCAGTTAAATTGAATATTTTGACGAGTAGTAAAATGACAATAGTTTTTATCATAGGTGCGAGCGATATGAGCCAACTTACGAATTTGTTTTGAACTAATTAATCCATAAGGCCCAGCAACACGTAGTAACGGTGCGTGAGTTTGAATATAAACTCCGTTTCTTAAGCGTAATGCACGGTATTCATCTTCTGATAACTCGCCTTTAAAATAATTTTCGGTCTGACGTTTAAATTGAGCAACGCGCTCATCAATGAGGGTTTGATCGTTTTCGGTATATTGATACATGAAATAGTGAGGGTAATTTCGGGGCTAATAATTAATTTTGGTAATCATATACTGTGACTCATAAAATGACAAAAATTATTGGTTGATGATATTATTGCCGGCAGAATTTATTACAATTTCATATTAACCTAGTAGGGGGAATTTTTCGTGCGATTTTTATTAATAATGTTATCAGTTTTACTGGTACCGCAAATTGCCATGGCAAGTGGCTTCGAAAGCCTTGGGCTAACGGGAACTGAGCGTGGTATCTATACTGTACTTATTTTCATCGTAGCATATGGCTTCGTAATGACCGAAGAATTTACGCATATGCGTAAATCGAAACCCGTTATTCTTGCTGCGGGTATTATTTGGGCTCACGCTGCCATATTAGCGGCTCAAAAAGGCATATCAGTTGAAGCTGTACACGAAGCATTCGAATACAACTTAAAAGAATACGCCGAATTATTGCTGTTCTTATTAGTCGCAATGACATACATCAACTCTATGTCTGAGCGTAATGTCTTTGAAGCGCTACGTTCTTGGATGGTAAGAAAAGAATTTGGCTATCGAAAATTGTTTATAATTACTGGCGTTATTACTTTCTTCTTATCTGCAGTTGCGGACAACCTTACAGCAGCTCTATTGGTAGGTGCTGTGGTATTAGCCGTAGGCTCTGACAACGAAAAATTTATCAGTATCGGTTTCGTAAACTTAGTAATCGCTGCTAACGCCGGTGGTGCTTTCTGCCCATTCGGTGACATCACTACTTTAATGGTTTGGCAAGCTGGTTACGCTGAATTCTTTGATTTCTTCAAATTATTTGTGCCTTCTTTAGTCAATTACGCTGTTCCTGCTGCCATTATGTATTTTGCAGTACCTGATGAACAACCTAAAGCAACTAATGAAGAAGCGGTACAACTAAAACACGGCGGCTTAGTCATCTGTGGTTTGTTCTTATTAACTATCGTTACTGCCGTAAGCTTTAAACAAATGTTACACCTACCGCCTTTCATGGGCATGATGGTTGGTTTATCAGTATTAATGTTCTACGGTTACTACTTGAAAAAATATCAACGTGCTGAAGGTGAAGCTGGCTTCGACATTTTTAACAAAGTTAAAGAAGCAGAATGGGATACTCTATTATTCTTTTTCGGTGTTGTTTTCGCGGTAGGTGGTTTAGGTTATGTAGGTTACTTAGAGCTACTATCTGGCGCTATGTATGACGGCTTAGGTGCAACAACTGCTAACATTTTAGTCGGTGTTATTTCTGCAATCGTTGATAACATTCCTGTGATGTTTGCGGTATTAAACATGAACCTTGATATGGATCTTTATCAATGGTTATTGGTAACATTAACAGCAGGCGTAGGTGGTTCATTATTATCAGTAGGTTCTGCCGCTGGTGTTGCTTTAATGGGCCAATCTAACCACAAATATACTTTCTTCAGCCATTTAAAATGGACTCCAGCTATTGCTGCGGGGTATGCGGGCAGTATCTTCGTCCACTATTTAATTAACCATTAATTAGTCTTAAAAGCGTCGTTTATTGTGAACGGCGCTTTTTTATATACAACTCTAAAAGCCCACCGTGAAAGAAAACACGAATATCTTGCAAGTGTTGTTCAACAAACGGATGTTAATCTGCATATTAACGGGATTTAGCTCAGGTTTACCGCTTTATATTCTCATCTCTCTTGTTCCCGCTTGGTTACGCTCAAATGGTGTCGATTTAAAAGCTATCGGCTTATTCGCCTTAATTCAACTACCGTTCACGTGGAAGTTCATTTGGTCACCCCTATTTGACCGCTTTATCCCTCCCCTAGGAAGACGCAGGGGTTGGATGCTAATCTCACAAATAGCATTGCTGTTTACGATTCCTTTATTAGGTATTCTGCAACCACAGTTCGACTTGTCTACCATTGCTGCAACATCGGTAGTGATAGCATTTTTTAGTGCCTCTCAAGATATCGTCTTAGATGCTTATAGACGAGAAATATTAGAAGATTCAGAACTCGGTATTGGTAATACTATTCATGTTAATGCATACAAGATAGCGGGATTAGTACCGGGATCACTATCCTTAATTCTAGCCGATCACTTTGCATGGCCCACGGTATTCGCTATAACCAGTTTGTTTATGCTTCCAGGCATGCTAATGACTTTATTAGTAAAAGAACCCATTCTCTTAGCAGGAAATCCAAAAACAATTAAGGCGGCTGTTGTAGAACCCTTTAAAGAATTTATAGAGCGTAATGGAGTTAAGTCTGCTTTGTGGACACTGGCCTTCATATTTTTCTATAAATTGGGAGACAGCATGGCTACAGCATTAGCCACGCCGTTCTACTTAGATATGGGTTTCTCTAAAACCGAGATTGGGTTGATCGCTAAAAATGCTGGCTTATGGCCTAGTGTGGTTGGTGGATTGTTAGGGGGAATTTGGATGATTAAACTAGGCATTAACCGCTCCTTATGGCTATTCGGTTTAGTGCAGATGCTGGCCATATTAGGCTTTGCTTGGTTAACAACCCTTGACCATAGCTTAATGGGGTTAGCCACAGTAATTAGTATTGAGGCATTTGGCGTTGGCTTGGGAACAGCTGCTTTTGTTGCGTTTATAGCTCAAACAACACACCCACTCTATACAGCTACACAATTTGCATTGTTCACTAGCCTAGCCGCAGTCCCTCGTACTTTTGCCAATGCAACGACAGGCTATTTAGTTGAGGCTTTTGGATGGCAAGCCTTTTTCCTATTTTGTTTCGCATGTGCTGTACCTGGCATGATCCTTTTATTTAAAGTGGCGCCTTGGCAGAATATATCGGATTAAATATCATAATCCATGATCAATGGCGCATGATCTGAAAAGCGCTCGTCCTTATAAATAGATGTTGCTAGTACTTTATCTTTAAGCTGTGCACTAATAATCTGATAGTCAATGCGCCACCCTACATTATTCGCCCAAGCTTGGCCTCTATTAGACCACCATGTGTATTGATCAGCTTCTTGGTTAATGAGTCTAAATGCATCATGCCAATGACCTTCTGCAAATAGCTGATCTAACCAAGCCCGTTCTTCGGGTAAAAAACCAGAATTCTTTTTATTGCCACGCCAGTTTTTTAAATCAATTTCTTTGTGGGCGATATTCCAGTCACCGCAAATGACATAATGACGATTGTTATTTTTAAGACCCTTTAGATGTCCCATAAATCGATCTAAAAAACTAAACTTATAGATTTGACGTTCATCGCCCGATGAGCCAGAGGGTAAATATAAAGATATGACGCTCAAATCACCGAATTGCGTTTCAATATAGCGCCCTTCGCTGTCTATATCTTCAATGCCCAAACCATTAATGATCAGATCAGGTTGCTTTTTTGCGTAAATAGCAACACCGCTGTAACCCTTTTTCTCTGCATCGTGATAAAAACAGTGATAACCATCTGGACAGAATGTTTCTTCATCCAATTGATGAAATTGAGCTTTTGTCTCTTGAATACAAACAACATCAGGGTTTTGTTTTTGCATCCAGCTGTAAAATCCTTTTTTTTCAGCGGAGCGGATACCATTTGCGTTTAAAGTAATTATGCGCATAAAATCAACAAGTCTTGCCAAGATGTAAGAAAATTAGTATTATACTGAGATCTTTAATACAGTTGTAATCTCTTTGTGGGTAATGTGTAAGTACTATGAAACCAGAAATTCATCCAGAATATAAACAAATTACTGTTACCTGCGGTTGTGGTAACACTTTTTTAACCGGTTCAGTTTTAGCTAAAGACTTGCAAGTGGAAGTATGTTCTTCTTGCCATCCGTTCTTTACCGGTAAACAACGCGTAGTTGATACTGCAGGTCGCGTTGATAAATTCATGAAAAAATACGCTAAATAATAATTTATTATTCTTAGCTTTAAAAAACCCCATCGCTCAGGCATGGGGTTTTTTTGGCTCTATGTGAAATAGAGTGGGTAATCGAATTTTAATTTACCGCAAAGAAAATAAATCATATTGATGAAATTATTAATATTGCGATAGCCTCTGGCACGACGTTTAGCCAGTTGAATCTTGCAAT
>Ga0214182_1000070_pt1 | contig 49490 bp, 42 predicted proteins | sample TroBogEpilimnion_8_FD_153020 | JGI IMG/M metagenome (GOLD analysis project Ga0214182, IMG submission 153020) | Freshwater microbial communities from Trout Bog Lake, WI - 14NOV2007 epilimnion | ecosystem: Environmental > Aquatic > Freshwater > Lake > Epilimnion/Euphotic zone | place: Trout Bog... | reverse complement strand
GGAATTGACAACAAATACTCTAACAAATAATGCGAGCCGTGATTGTAACCTCTTAATTAAAATTTCACCTAGAATATTTTTTATTTTAATAAAAAATATTCTAGGGGCATTGATAATATAGCTTAACTTAATAATATTAGGGTTTTAATAGAGATAAGAGCCGTCTTTTTAGCTACTCGCTATTTAAGTAGGTTATAACCATGTTATTTACCCATAGATTCATAGGCATCTAAACAAAAACAACAATGTGGTGATGTGCGTAGGGGGTGTATTGCATACACACTTATAAAATGAGCTCTATAAAATGGGACTTTCAATGTTGGGCGTATGCAATAGAGACTGTGAAAGTATTATGAATTTAGCCTCCCCCTTTGTAAAAGGGGGATCGAGGGGGATTTTATTAAGTCATAGATTATTGATATTTAAAAATAATTTTTTAATAGATCAAATCTCCCCTAACCCCTCTTTGCTAAAGAGGGGAATAAAAAGAATACTTTCACAGTCTCAATACGCCCCTACGGTGTTTTTTATAACTTCCAAGTCGATAAAGAAGCTTGTGTAACTTATCCATAGATTACAACAAACCATGCTCTGCAAATGAATAAGGTAAGCCATCTCCTATAATAAAATGATCTAACACTCGTATATCAAATAAAGCTAAGGCTTGCTTAAGCTTATCAGTAATTTGCTTATCAGCCTGACTAGGTTCGGAAATTCCCGAAGGATGATTATGTGCAAAAATGACGGCAGCGGCATTATAGCTTAACGCTTGCTTAACCACTTCTCTAGGATAGACACTAGCGCCATCTATAGTCCCTCGAAATAATTCATCCAATTGTATGACTCGATGTTGATTATCAAGAAATAAACAAGCGAATACTTCATAACTATAACCGCGCAATTGAGCGCTCAAATAAGCGCGAGTAATCTCTGGACTCGTTAAAGCACTACCGCGCTTTAGTACTTCATTAAAATGACGTTTAGCCATTTCAAGTACTGCTTGTAGCTGGGCATATTTAGCACTACCTAAACCCAAACCTAGACAAAATTGTTGTTGATCGGCATCTAGCAAGGCTTTTAATGAGCCAAAATCGGCCAGCAATTGTTGAGCTAAATCAACAGCGGTTTTACCGGGTGTTCCTGTCCGTAAAAAAATAGCTAACAATTCAGCATCGGTTAAAGCCGATGGCCCTCGCTGCAAAAGCTTTTCTCTAGGCCTATCTTCTGCTAACCAATCTTTAATTGTCATGGAGCAACCTTCTATATTGTCGGATTTTAAAACTAAACGAGCCAGTAATGACTTACACTAATCATCAGCAGCATAAAGCTATTTATCAGCTGATAATTTATGTAAACGGTTTTTTAAACCTTTTGATTCTGGAGAGAATCTAAGTCCAACTTTAATAGTATCTATTGCGTCTTGTTTCATACCTAGCGTTAAATAATAATCTGCTAATCGAGCATAAGCTTGATGATACTTATTATTTAATTGTATGGCTTTGTTATATTCAGTGAGCGCCGGCCCTGTTTTGCCCAATTTACCTAAAGCTTCAGCTTTGTATAGACTAACGCTATCCAATAATTCATGTTGACTAGTTGAATGTTCTTGAACATATTCGAACTCTGAAACTGCATTTTCATAAGATTTTTTATCGCCCCTATCTCCTCTAATGAGTGCTTTCATGCCATGACAAAAATGCTGAGTATGTTCGCCTGGCATAATTATATTTTGTTTGAGAGACTTAGCATCTTCTCTGAAGTTACCTATTGATAAACCCATACAAAATGGTGGTAATTGCCTAGCCTCACTTGCTGTAATGTAATACATATTTTGCAAAGTTGTCTCATCGGCTACGGCAGTGACTAGATGCAATTGAGCTAAAAATATAAATGATAAGGATAATTTAAATTTTTTCATAAGTAGATTTTAATAATGATTGTTAAAAATTGAGATCATTGCTTAGGTATAGAGTAAATAAGTAATAAAATTCCATCATAGGTTTAGTATTATTCGTTAATATGCTTTTTGTAATAGCCAACCATCTTCCCCAGATGGTACGTAACATTCATAGCTTCACGCATATAGACTAAAGGTTTTACAAAGCGTAGATGTAAAACCAAAAAAATTTTTTTACATAACTGTAAAAACATAAACCTTGGAATACCAAATATTTTTTTTTCATTAAAATCGATGTCATATAAGCCTGACTTTTCACCTGCAATGTAATGAATTTTTAAAAAATACCCGCGCTTAACTTTTTCATCAGGTATTAAGTGTAAAATTTCCATTCTAGGCTCATAAATCAACTTGAATTTATTTTTTAGTAAATGACGAAACATCATACTATCTTCCCCTCCACCCAGAGCATTACCTTTACGATTATAGCGGGTATCGAATCGCAGGCCCTGGTGAAATATCCGCATATTGTAAGCAATATTTCCGCTCCATATTGGGGTCGAGAGCTCATGAATTTGAAATCGTTGATCACTGTAATTAACCTCTCCGTAAAAAGGTAAAAGATCATCGCTTAACCACTTTGGTCGTGAACTTAAAGACACAGATATTTTTCCACCCACGCAGTCGATTTCATCATCGCGTAATACATTAATAGCGGCCTGTAACCAGAATTTTTTAGGTAATTCATCGGCATCTATAAACGCCAAATATCGACTCGACAGGCTTTCTTGTATCGCTCGATTCCTTGCAAAAGCAATCCCTTGTTCAAATTCGTTAACAAGGCGTAATGTAACGTTATGAACTTCAGCAAGACGTGCAATGAGCTCTTGGGTATTGTCGTTACTGTTATTATTAATAATCAACACTTCAAAAGGAATTGAACACTCTTGTATGCTCAATTTTTCGATCAAGTTCGGTAAATAGTGAGCCGCATTGTAACAACATATTGCGACAGTGATTTGATCTTCAATGGGATACGATGTAATCATTTTTGACTTCAAATTTAATGCTTATATGAATTTTGTAACCATAAACTAACTAAGCCTTGCAAAAAGCCTTGTCCAATAATATTTCAAAGGAAAAAACCAACTTGCATCATTAATGCCAAAGATAACTTTTTGTTTAAGCTTCCAACATGAATCATCGCCATAAACTTCAATGCGATGTAACATCAATGGGTCACGCTCTTCATTATTAAAACCTGATCGCGTCGTGCAGGCTGTTTTAAATCCTGCTTGCTGTACTAATTCAGGCGTTTTTTCAGTGAGTAATCCATAAGGATAAGCAAAGTGCTTGCACTCAACACCCAACTGCTCTTCAATGATTTTCTTTGATTGGACTAACTCCTTACCCACACTATCATCATCTAATTCATTCAGTTTTGGATGAGTCACCGTATGTGAACCAAAGTCTATGCCCTGGCTTGCCATCTTTTTAATTTGCATCCAAGACAACATTTTGCGTTCAGAAAAAGTCGGCATAGTCATCCACTGATTAGTTTTACCGATCAAACCAGTTGCTAAATAGATAACTGCTGGTATCTGATGTCGTTTCAAAATTGGAAAAGCGTTGCGATAGTTATCCTCAAAACCATCATCCAAAGTTACTAAAAAAGCTTTGTCAGGTAACGGTGTTTGGTAAATATAATAATCTTCAATCGCTCTGATACTGACAGGCTTAAATCCTGTAGCTATTAGAATTTTTAGATGCTGTTCAAATCGCTTAGGCGGACAAGCATATTTAATTTCAGCAGCCGTTTTTGGTTCTGAAATCATGTGATACATTAAAATAACAAAACGCTGCATTGATTCTTCCTTAAGCTCTGGCGACTATTCAAAGTCATTATTTCTTTTCAAAAAGCAATACTAATTGACTATATATAGATAATGGTAATAACGCTGGCATCAGATATTTAAGGTCACAGAATCGCCATAAGCCATTCCATAATAATGTACGAAATAATATTTGCGCAGAAACAAGATCTCGCTTCCAGAATGCTTCAAAAGCCTGTTTGCGCAACGGAGCATTTATCAACTCATGACGTATAGATAAATCTAAATGATTAATCAGCTCGGCATGTTGATCCACAAAGTCTTTTCTAACTCGCCAAGCATCTAAGACTTGCCGCCATTTGACGGAGGATATTTGCCCATGATGATGCCAGCGGTAAAAAGCCAACACTTCGGGAACGAGAACGATATTTTGGGTGATCGCGGAAAGTCGTATCCAAAAATCATAATCCATTGCACTAAAGCAGCGAGTCGAAAATCCCTCTAACTTATCAACGATGTTTTTACGTGTAAGCGCCGCATGAATCGGCCATGGACAACCTTTTAAAAAATAAGCGAACATATCGCCATCTTCATAAGCGGGCGGCACATAGAGCGGACCGTCATCGCCATTTTCAACAATATTCTGCCAACCACAATAACTTAAATCTGCATTAGACTTATTCAAGGCCAGGTATAACTTTTCTAAACAATCAGGCACCCAGTAATCATCCGCATCAAGAAAAGCAATAAACTCTCCTTTTGCATATTGCAAGGCCAAATTACGCGCAATATAAGGACCACTATTCTTTTGCACAAGTAAGGTTATAGCAGGGTAGACTTTTGTCGCTGCAATTAATAACTCAGGACTATTATCAGTCGAACCATCATCAACAATAATTAATTCAATATTGGAATAAGTTTGCTGAAAAACATTGGCGACCGTTGCTTCCAAAAAAGCTTCTGCATTGTAACAAGGCATAATGATGGAAATTAGCGGTTTTTTCATGAGCTTTTCTCTGTAATATAAAAAGGCAGTGCTTTTTCAACCACTCGTTGCCAAGTAAATTGTTCAGAAAAATGCCTGCAAGTTTGACTGTTAAAAGTCACTTCATCTTTTAAAAATTGCTGCAAGGCATCTTTAATATTTTCAACAGTGGGTTCTTCAACAAAAAAACCACTTACCCCATCACTAATCGCTTCAATGGCACCGGCTTGTCGAGTTGCTAAAGACGGAGTTCCGCAAGCAGCCGCTTCCAAATAAACAATACCAAAGCCTTCATGACTATTGGGTAATGTAGACGAAGGTAAAATAAATAGATCAGCTAATCGCATTGCAGCAACAACATTTTCTGTAGATTGCCGTCCAAGAAACTTAACTTTATTTTCTAAACCTAGATTTATAACCTGCATTTCTAACGATGTTTTAAAATAGCCATCACCAATAATGGTATAACGAAAATCGAATTGAGTACTTAACTGGCTAAGTGCTTCAAGCACTCTGTCTACATTTTTTCGTGGTTCTGATAAACGTGAAACAGTCAATAACTGGGTTATATCATTATTTTTGTTGCCCAGTGATGTAGCCCAAAAATTGTCGCTGACACCGACTTGAGCAACCAAGGTTTTACCTACACATTCTGGATAATTCTTCAGAAAAACCTGCTCAGTGTATTGACTATTAGCCAGAATAGCCTTTACTTTTGGTAACGCCTCTCTCATATATTTAGATGTTAGTTTATTGCCAAACCATCTGTCTAAGGGCGCAAGTAGATTAGCGTATCTCCAAAGTGGCCCCCAGCTTGCCAATGCAGGTGTTCCAATTAATGGATAAGGATTAAGAAAATCATTGCCATGAATGGAAACCACCACTGGCTTATCCGTTTCAAGTGCTAACCAACTATGAGCCGCATTCATGACATGCCAAGCATCAACGTCATATTGCTTCAAAATATCTCGATCTAATCGTCGGCAGAATTTCAATACTGGACATAAAGTAATACCAGGCATGGAAACTTCAATATTGTGATGTGTATGCAAAAATACTGTAACTTCATACCCAAAAGCCACCAAAGCTTTAGCAAATTCAGCAGCATAAATTTCTACGCCACCAATATCAGGAGGGAATTCTGACGTTACAATGCCTATATGCATAATTAAATCCTGTTATTGATTGACGCCAATAAGCCAATTTCGACTATTTATAATTAATTCACCATTAATCACTTGGCAACCTTGAGAATTACTCCATGTTAGAGCAGGGTCTTGCCCTGACATCCATGAAACGGTAACAGATTGGTCTGAAGTATTTACCAACAATAGTTCCACATGCTTACCATGAGACAAATTAGCCATCAGTAACTCTGAATTAAGTGTTAAGGGCTCTGATACTTGTTGATTAAAAGCTACTGCCTCTCCATTAGCACCTAATAAAGAGGGAGATATACCAAACTTAAGATCATGACACTCTAATATCGCCTCTGCCAACCATTGCCGATACTTCATATCAGGCTTTGCAAGACATCGATAATAAAGCGCCTCTGACCAAAAGCCGACTGAATAGCGTTTATCAGGGGATAAATCTCGGTAACGTTTAATCAGGCCGCTGTGTTGAGTAAAAGCCATCGCCTTATCCAAAATACATTCATCAAAAGCATCAGGAAAAGCATAAGCATGACGCGCCAAATCCATTAAATTAATAGTTTGATAATCTATCGCCCAAGTTCTTAAGGATAATTCACGATCTATATAACCATTGGGCATAACTAAGCGTGGGTATCTCGCTTTTATATCAGGCAGTTTTTTAATTAAATAATCTGCAGCGAAACGTTTAATAGCACGCACTGAAAATGAAAGCTTACTCGCCTGCTCGGTAGGCAGCATGGTTAAACCGATAGCCCAAAACAAAGGCTTATATAACCAGTCTGCGCTGTTCAGCCCCAAAACTGCTCGCGTCGAATTTAATGCAGAAATCACTAAATCTTGATATTGCTTATCACCTGTTATGCGCCCATAACGGTTAATAGCGATTGTTGTATCCAGATGGGTATTTAATACCAGCATATTCGATACACTTTTACCCAAAGTTTTATTGGCTATCCATATAAATGGCCCGCTATTCATAGCCTGTTCGGATAACTCCAAAGAATCATGTAAAAACCAAATACCACAATCTAATTGATCGGTCATTCTTGAAAGAAATGCAACCGCTTTCTGTAAACTGGCTTTAACCTGAGGACAGCCAGTTCGTTGGAATTCATCCATTAACAAATGTACACCGCTAGTATGCAAGCGGTAATGACATTCAGTGCTATCCGTCCACATGCCATGATACCAACCACCATCATCGGCTTGTCGCTGAATCAATGACAAAACCAATTGTTGTTGAAAATAGCGGTAAATCGATTTACCGGTTTTTTTTTCTAAGCCTGAGAAAACTGTATAAAGCGCATGCGCTTCATTTTCTGAAAAGCATTTTTTGTTATGCGGCCATGAATAACGTAAATCGTAAACTGCGCCATTAATCAAATGACGATATAAATCAGCAGGCTTATTAATACAGCCATGAGAGCCCCAAAGAAAATAGCCTTGAGTTTCGCTAGGCAAAATAGAGTGAACTTCTTCAGTTAAAGTATCCGTCGAAAAACGCCAAATAATAAAATCAAGTACCTTATTTTCTGGCGCCTGCATTGAGAATGATACGCCAGTATCACCCCATGAAAATCCAGAAAAAGAACTCAGTTGCTCAGATAGAATATGACTATCTTGATTAATTTGTCTAATAAGTGGCAACTGGGGAAGCCAAAAACATGACTGGCCAGCTGTTGACGATCGACCTAAATAACCACCTGATTCAATCTGAATAAAAGTGTAAGAACCATCAAAAAGCAGCTCGATATTACCGCCACCTTTTAGCCTAACAAAAAGACTATCAGCAGATGAGAAGTGATCGACACACACTGTCCCAGATGCAAGTTCATAAGTTGATCGATCGGCGTTGTTTATCGTCAGTCTATCAGTATAATCAGTCAGTCTAAAAAGCTCAGATACAGTAACAATGACCATAGTTATTTTATACTCATACTAGCTTGCGCAAATAGCGCAGACTCTTTGTAATAGGGTTGTTTTGGATAAAATCAGCCAAATGTTCGACACGCCGTAACCGTTCATTCATTACAACAGACATTTCACCAAGATGACCAAGCTCCGTACAATTTTGTAAAAACAATTCAATCGCTATAGAACCTGCAGGTTTTTTAGGCTGTTGCAATATCTTTTCATAAACCGTCATTAACTCTGCTGCTGTCTTTTCAGCTGTAAAAAATGCTTTAATTCTTTGTTTAGCGGACTTGGCCAAAGTTTGGCGTAAATCAACAGAATTTATCAACAAGAGTAAGCGTTCTGCCATAGTATTAATATCCCCAATAGGAACTATAAAACCAGAATAACCCTCCTCAATAGTTTCTTCAACACCCGCACAGTTAAAGGCAACGACGGCACAGTTAGACGCCATGGCTTCCAACATGACGTAAGGATGGCCTTCTTTTCTCGATGACAGTACAAAAATATCACTAGCAGCCAAAATATTGGGGATATCAGTTCTAAAACCCAGAAAGTGAAAATGATCACTGATAGCATAATCAGTCACTTTCTGTTTAAGAAGATTAACAAAATCAAGATTTTCTTCACCACCCGCAAGTATAAAATGCACACTCGTTTTATACTGTTGTAATATTAACTTCGCTACATCAACAAAATAATCAAAACCTTTATCAAAGGCTATACGCCCTACCGCAGTAATCAATAATGAATCTAACGGTATAGATAACTCCTCTTTCAATTGGTTTGCATGATCAGTTAACGTGACATCAAATAAACTCAACTCTAAACCATTATGTATAACTTGTAATTTATCATCGGCAATATGCTTAGCCAATGACACACTCACTGAATTAGAAACGGCAACAACCTGATCCGATAACTCACTTATCAACGCGGCAAAACTGTCTACCGAAAACGGCAGGCGCTGAAAGAGTGGCATTTCAGGCTGATATTCAATATGTGCTAGATAAAGATGCGGAATACCCGTCAATCGTGCGGCAAGCGCACCTTCAAATCGATGATTGGAATTAGTATGAACTATAGCAATATGTTTGCTGGTAATGATATCTGCGATAACTTTTACCCTAGATTGCAAACCTGCAACGAGGCTGTACCAAGCGCTATCTGGTGTTAACCAACCATGATTCGCTACAACAACAATCACTTCAATCCCTAGGTCTTCTAATGGTTTACGTAGCGAGCCATCGTTAGGCAACACAACTATAGGCTGAAAACGTTTGCGATCAAGATTGAGAAAGAGTGTTAGCAGATAATTTTCACCACCAGCACCGGCATCACCACGACTTGAAATATAAAGAATTTTTATGGGTTTAAATTCGTTCATATTTTGTTGCCCCTAAAACGCCACATAATCTGTTGATCCAACGATAATTTTAGCTGACTGAAAAACCTATAAACCATTGAATACAGCGACAGGCGCTTAATAGGTAACTTTTCAAGTTTATTGATAAATTTCTCTAAAATAACACTAACAGCCTCAGTGCTATAGTGTGACTCAATAAATAGCAGTCCTTGATCGCCTATATACTTGCGCCTATCACTATCCACTATCAAATTATTAATTTGTTCTGCATACTCATCTGCTGCTGTAGCAATAAGCAACTGTTCGCCATTCTTTACATCAAGCCCTTGCGCACCAAAGTCAGTTGTTACGACAGGAATTCCGGCCGCCATAGCCTCACCGACTTTTCCTTTCATACCTGCACCAAAACGAAGAGGTGCAATTGAAATCCATGATTTTTTTAAATAAGATAATGTTTCTGGCACATAACCCGTTACTTCAATATTGCTACAAGCTAAGCGTTGGATTTCTGGTGGCGGGTTGCCACCGATAATAAACCAATACGTATCTGGGTGGCTCTTAATAATCTGCGGCCAGATTTCATGGTAAAAATAAATAACCCCATCAATATTTGGTTCATGACTAAAAACCCCAATAAAAACCAAGCTAGGAAACGGTGTTTTTTCACCATCCGCAACATGAATTTCATGGATATTCGGAATAATAAAGGAATTAACACTAGGTAAATCCTGCACCAGAATATCTGTATCTTCGGGTGTAATAGTAACGATTAGATCGGCTTGTGCGTAGGTTGCCAATTCTCTGTTTTTAATACCCCCTGCTTCAACATAATAGTAGCTATTATTTTCCAATTTAGCTTTAGTAAAAAGTCTAGCATAAACAATATCAACACTATCAATGACAATTCTGGCATTAGGCTGAAGCAATCGGATAGAGGCTATCATTTTCTCTGCCGGATAAAAATATTTAAAATAGATAACATCAAAATCATAATTTAGCAGTATACGATCCATATTGTGTGTATGAAGCTGCATACCCAATGCTTCTATTGAATTTCGATAGCGGATTAAATCAGCAGTAGAAACTTTATTCTGCGTCCACGCGGTGTAATTAGTAACAAAATAATGGCAGTGATGAAGCTGTCCCGCTAGAAGCTCAAGTATGGTATACATACGCAAATCCGCTGATGAGCGATCAGGCATAGGGAGTCCGCTATCAATGAAAAGGATATTCATATTTTTATTACCTGAAATTATTGTAATTTATCGACGGTTATTTCAATGGCTACCGATAGCTTAATTCAAGCCATTTATCATAAATAAAGCATCAATTTATCATTTTTTTTGTGCCACAAAAAAAGTATTATTGGAAAAAAGGAGAATCTTTGCGAAAGATTTTATTTTTCGGTCGACTAAAATTCTAGGAACTAACGAAAATATTTTTTCTATTAAGAATAAGTAAACGATAAAAACTGAAGAGACTCGCGGAATATCTTTAAGTCCAAAAAATTGTCTTAGAATTTTTGGTGCTCTATAAATTGATGAAACCTTTTTAAATCCTGCTTCTTTTAAACACTTATATATTTCAAAATTTGTATATTCCTTAAGATGCATACCGATAGCTTTATCGTACTTGAATACAGCAGAAATATCAGCGGGACCATGCCAAACATGTGGAGCACAGACTATATATTTTCCTTCTGACTTGAGAATCGAATGAACATATTTACAATGTTCAGCTAAATCATCGGGATGCATATGCTCAATAACTTGATTGGATATAACAAAATCATAGGTATTAATTAGCTCAAATTGTTCAAAATGAACCCCGTCAGAAACGCCCCATTTAAGATTATTAAGTTCAGCGGAGACATGTTTTTCTCCCCGTTCACGGGTAATTTCTGTGGCTTTACATTCATGTCCAAGACTGGCTAAGTAACTAATCAATTCACCTCGACCGGAACCGACTTCATAAATATTTTTAGAGGGTGCTCCAATTAAGTAGACCCAATCTTTATATAAAATTTCAGATGAGATTTCTTTATCTCTGTCGATATATTGGTTTAGCCATTCAAGTTTTGAATATAACGTTGTGTAACAACGCTCAAATATATCCCAGCGAGTAGTTGGTGTAGAATCTAATAACTCTTTAGTGAGTTGTTTTTCAAGATTCCAATGTTCAAGAATAATATCCTCAGTTAGAGCAACCTCTATAGGTATACCATAATTTGAACGATAGCGATTGATGAGTTCTTGACCACGTGGTTCTTTATTAGAAAATTTATATATTGAGTGGTAGTAAATTTCTTTGATACGATCCTTATAATTCATTTTTGGTTTCTCAGTGATCGAATGTACTCAGGACAATTGCCGAATCTCCCTAAATAATAATCAAGTAAACCAAGTAAACTCGACTTATTTATAGGATTAGCTATGTTTCGATTAATAGTCTTTAACCAATCTGAAGAGCACCACAGTATTTTTTTAACTACAGGTAAATCGGCATCTGTCCATACCCAAGACGGCAGTATGATACATCGTAATATTTGGAAACTTTCTCGATGTAGACTCATTCGTATAGAGTAGGGAAGATGTTTTTTCGCCCACAGTAATTTATTACGCGTCATAAAGTATTTAACTTGTGGAGAGTATGCCCCACCAAATGAAGATGAAGCCTTATGCCAAAGTTTAGCTTTAGGAATAACGTAACATTTATGGTCTTTTTCTCTCGCTCGATAACACCAATCAGTTTCTTCGAAATAAAGAAAGAAATCTTCATCCAAAAAACCCACCTCTTTCAATGTTTCGCTATCTACAAACAATGCACACCCAGTTACATAATCAACCTGTGTTATTTTGTTAAACTCACTGTTATCTAATTGTCCACCACCGATATGTTCAAATCTATTATTGTTAACTTGCCAACGACCTCCTGCAAACCAGATAATATCTGGTTTATCGTAAAAATAAATTTTTGCACCTAATACAGACCCAGTAGGTAACTGATTAGCTGCATTGACAAACGCACTCAATAAATCGGCAGCAACAATAGTGTCATTATTCAATAACAAAATATAATCTGCTCCTTGTTTCAGTGCCCAACGGATTCCTACATTATTGCCACCTGCATAACCCAAATTCACACCCGTTTGCAAAAGTGTTATATCTGGGTGTTGTGTTAAAATTGCATCCACTGAGTCATCAACAGAACCATTATCGACCACGACTATTTCGTAATTGGAATAGTCCATTTCTTTAATAGATGCCAAGCATTCAAGCGTGTCATCTCTACCATTCCAATTTAAAATTATTACAAAAACTCTAGGTAGATAATTGAAGATATTTTTACTTTTCATTTTCATAATCTTAATTGAAATAAGTAATATTATTGTGAAATAAAGCGCTTATTAATTAATGTGATTTTTTAGTCTATGTATGAACATAAATATAAGCTTTATAGATTCTTTATATCTCCAAAATACATAGTCTTTTAACCTAGCCAAAATCTTGCATTTAGGTTTTTTAGAATTTTTATCTCTCCAGCTACCTGCACAACAATGTATGGCAAATGAATCACCATCTGCTAATGACAGAGCACTAGCAAAAACAGTAGACGGTATAATTAACATTTTTTCTTGTAGATATTGATATTTATCAATATATTTAAATCCATACTTTTCTGCTGTTATTGCATATATAGAAGGAGCTAGTATTTTGTTATTAAAACTTCCATCATCTTTTATAAAATGATTATCGGTATAGTTATCCATACATGCTTTTATAAATGAGTGTCCTTTTATTGCACCTAATATAGCAGCTTGAATACCAATGCCAGGTATAGACGTTAAAGGTTTTTTTGAAGATCCATCTTCATTCAAATATTGCTGAGTTTGCTCCTCTTCAACAATCGAAGGATGATATTCAACGGAGGTAAAAAAATCATAGCTTAAAAAATCATTAAATTTTTTTTTCACTAAAACATCTGTGTCCATATATATACCACCTTCGGTATATAAAGCATAAAGTCGAATATAATCACAAGCAAAAGCCCATTTTTTAACTGAGAAAGCTTCTTTAACAAAGGCTATAGAGTCAATATTAAACTTTTTTGTGTCCCACAAAATTATTTCATAATCAGGCATTATTTCTTTCCATGAATTCATGCACGATAGCAGTTGTAAAGGTATCTCTTCTTCACTTAACCAACAATAATGAATCTTCTTTGGGATCATGATGTCATCTTATGCTCTAACTATTTTTGAAAAATTTTATAGTTAAAATCAATTAAAACCCTATAGTAATTTATATTTATTAACCTTTTATTTTTCTAGCGCCCAAAAAGCATCTAATGCAAAAAAACCATCACGTATAGTAATAGGTAAATCACCAATTACTTGAAAGTGCTTTAAACTTTCACCATAAAAAACATTTCTTGCTACTTTTCCATTGGTTATTCCAAAGCGGATTGAATAGATACCTGGCAGTAGTGACAATCGTTTAATTTCACAAGAAATCTCATGAATACCAGGAGCCATACTATTGATATTGATTTGCTCTTCGCTATTGTGAGTAGTCAAATATAGAAAATCAGTAGTATGAAAGCCAAAACCAAAAGTCACTTTTTCCATTTTCTCAAGAACATTTACTTTAAAATGAATTGAACAATTTTCATAATAAGAAAGGCTTTCGACTTTTTGGCCCTTATTATCGACAAAATAAATTTCTATCAATTCAACCTCACCACTACTTACAGCACTAGTCTGAGAATGATCAATATTAGCTTTAATTTTTTTATCACTTTGTGCGTAAAAACTATCACAAACAGCTTGAGGTTCTCCTTCCATATTAATTTGGCCATGATCAAGTAATATAACTCGGTTACACAAACGTTGAATTTGCCTAATATTATGACTAACTAACAAAACCGTCTTCCCTTGTCGCTTAATCATATCTTCCATACGATCAAAGCACTTACGCTGAAAAGCTAAATCCCCAACCGCTAACACTTCATCGACTATCAATATATCGGCATCCAAGCTAGTCGCTATTGAAAAGCCCAACTTAACGGTCATGCCCGAGCTATAACGTTTAACCGGCGTATCTATAAATTGCTCTAGCTCTGAAAACGCTATAATCTCATCCAGCTTCTGTTGAATGATTTTTTTAGGAATACCTAAAATAGCGCCATTTAAATAGATGTTTTCTCGACCCGTTAATTCGGGGTTTACACCCGCCCCTACTTCTATCAACGGAGCTACGCTGCCACGAACTATAACACTGCCTTTGGTAGGTTTTGATATATTGGCTAAATGCTTAAGCAAAGTACTTTTACCTGCGCCATTATGACCAATGATACCCACCACCTCACCCTGTTCTATACTAAAACTCACATCATCTAAGGCTTTAAAGTTTTCTCTTTTATGAATAGGCCTACCAAGCAAGCGCCTATAAGAATTAGTTATATTTTCTTTAAGGCTAGTAATGTGACCCAACTGATATTCTTTAGTTAAATGAGTAACTTCAATAATAGGCATAAGAGTGTTTAGTCGTAAGATTAGTTAACAAATTAAAAAGAGGTTGTGGTTTAAATAACATCAGCAAACCAATTTTCAGCACGCTTAAAATATAGATAACTGAGTGGCAATATTACTAGCGTTAAAACTAAGCCGGGATAAAGTGCTTCGAAATCTGGCGGCAAACCCTTAAGCATGACTCGTTGAAAACTGTCTATAATTCCTGCCAAAGGGTTAAGTGTATATAGTGTATACAAATCATTAGACCAATGACCGGCAGCCTGCTCTTCTATCAGTTTTTTATGCACCAAACTCAAAGGATACATAACAGGTGAACCATACATTAATAACGATAACACCACCGGCAAAGCCTGTGACATATCTCGGTAATAAACATTAATAGCTGCACCAAAAAAACTAATACCTAAAGCCACTATCATTGTATATAAAATAACAACAGGAACCCACAAACTGTAAACAGTAGGCATCATCTTATAATAAAGCATCATGGCAGCTAGAATGCCAAAACTAATTACCAACTCCACTATTTTTGTCACCATCGCAGTAATGGGGAAAACTTCGCGAGGAAAATATATTTTTTTAATTAAGGCCGCATTAGAGGTGACACTACTCACACCTTCCGATGCTGACTCTTGAAAAAACACCCAAGGTAACAGAGCAGCAAAAGTCAATATTGGATAAGGAATATTACCGGTATCGATACCCACAAAACTTCTTACCAAGGTAAATATCAACATGAGCATGATGGGTTTCAAAACCGCCCACAATATTCCTAGATAAGATTGCTTGTAACGTATAACAATATTTTTCCAAACCAGAGCTGCAACCAGTTCGCGGTAGTTATAACAATTTTTAACAATTTTTATCATAATTATTTGACTTGCCAACATCTAGCATTAAAGAAGAATTACGAATTTCAGTTGAATAACTTTATGATTACAGCAGTGACTCAATTGTTAGCATTGAATAACTTCTATTCTGAGTCTCTGAAGATTCTATTGATTAACTAATCACTTAAAATGCAATTATAAATTAGTTTCTTAGTTACGCCGCTTTTTCAAGTTGGGTAGATAATATCAGCTAATAATCGAGCTGTCTTTATTAATTTCTATTTAATTACTCATTAATTCATTAATACTACGAAAAACATCAAAAAACATATTCTTAGTCAAACGCTTAGTTTGAATGTTATATCGACTCGTATGATAAGAATCGATCAATGTTCGCCCACCTGGCAAGGCATGCTTTGCCTTATGAGCAAATTTAGCATTACTCTGTTTTAAATAATAAGCCCTCAACACAGCCTGATGAGCTACCGTACCTAATGCTAAGATAATTGCTTTTTCTGCCAGAATATTAAGTTCTGCCGCCAAAAAACTATTGCACTGTATTATCTCTTTACCCAAAGGCTTATTTTGAGGCGGCAAACATTTAACAGCATTAGTAATACGACATTTTTTGAGTATCAATCCATCAGACAAAGATTCAGAGTTAATTTGATTACTATATCCAAACTCATAAAGCGCTTCATATAACAGCAGCCCTGCATAATCGCCGGTAAAAGGCCGTCCTGTAGCATTAGCACCATGCATGCCTGGTGCCAAACCTACAATTAATAATTGTGGATCAACGTCACCAAACGCTGCAACTGGTCGAGCGTAATAATTAGGATGGAGATCTTTTACCTCAACTAAAAACTGATGTAGACGCGGACATTGAGTGCAGTTTTGATCAAAAAAAGGAGTTGCATCCATAAATATTTAAAGCTTAAAAATGATATTAATAAAACCCGAGTCTACCTTTATGCCAATCAAATGTGTATAAAATAATTCATGACTAACATCAGCAGTGACTATATTATTGGGCAGAGTCGTTTAATTAGATTGTAATTAGAAATTAAATATTAACAACTAAACATACACGACAATTATCTTACAGTTACAAGGACTGCTTAATTAGTTATCTCTCAATTAACAGAAAGTTTTTACTACAAATAAGTTCTTGTACCTTAAATAGCGGGCATATTACCGCCTTTCTCGCGCAATTCTTTCTCTTAAAAAGCGACGATAATAGATCAACATTAATTACTTTGTTTTTTCAAAGCAGTTTCACTAAAGAATAAATGGAATATAGACCTAGGAACTCCTGATGGCTGATGAAGACAGTGATGCTGAGAAAACCGAAGACCCCTCATCACAACGACTTGAAAAGGCCAGAGAAAATGGTGATGTTCCGAGGTCGAAAGAATTAGCTACTTTTACGGTACTCATGGCTGCTGCCTCTGGATTTTGGTTGTCAGGTGAAGCCATCATTAGACAACTCAAACACATGCTCTCTAAAAGCTTAAGTTTTGATCGCTTACATGTTATGGATCCTGCACTATTAGGCGCAGGCCTATTACAACAGTTTATTGACTTACTGCTTACTTTAGCGCCTTTTGTTGCTTTATTAATGCTCGCAGCAATAGTCTCACCGATGTTGATTGGTGGTTTTTTATTTAGCACCAAGGCCTTAGGGCCCAATTTTGGCAAATTAAACCCGATGTCAGGCTTAGCCAACATGGTTTCTACTCATGCATTGATTGAATTATTGAAAGCTATCGGAAAAACAATATTGGTTGGTATCGTCGCTTGGACTGTCATGAGCACCCAAATTGATGATATATTTGCCTTATCTGCACAATCGCTTTCTGTAGCGAGTGCTGAGCTAGGTCATTTAATGCTAACGACCTTTACAGCGTTAGTCAGCGCACTAGCTCTGATCGCTTTAATTGACGCGCCTTATCAAATGATTCATTATTCACAAAAAATGAAGATGACCCGTCAAGAAGTAAAACAAGAATCCAAAGAATCTGACGGCAATCCAGAAATTAAAGCTAAAGTTCGTGCCATGCAACGTGAAATGGCTAGGCGCCGCATGATGGCAGATGTTCCTACGGCAGATGTTGTTGTTACCAACCCGACTCATTATGCCGTTGCTATTAAATACCCTGAAAACTCCAATCAAGCCCCCTTGGTAATCGCTAAAGGCATCGATGAATTAGCCACCAAGATTCGTGAAATTGCCGCTGAAAATAAAATTGTAATCATGGAAGTTCCACCTTTAGCTCGTGCCTTGTATCAACATACTGAATTGGGTGATGAAATTCCTGCACCACTTTATAGCGCTGTCGCACAAGTTTTAGCTTACGTATTTCAATTACGTAGCTGGGATCTTGAGGGTGAAATCAAACCCGTATATCCCGATTTTGTAGAGGTTCCTGCTGAAATGGATCCATTAAACTCCGAGACTAAAACATGAATATAGGCAAGTTCTTATCAGCCATTAACTCTAAAGCGCTTGCGGCTCCTGGGCTGGTTATCATCATGCTATCGCTGATGATTTTACCGGTACCCCCTTTTGCACTCGACATATTCTTTAGTTTTAATATTTCAATTTCCGTTATTGTCTTATTAACAGCTCTTTATACGGTTAGCCCTTTAGACTTTATGGCTTTCCCTGCGGTGTTGCTATTAACAACTATTTTACGTCTATCGCTTAACGTTGCCTCAACGCGTATCGTTTTAACAGAAGGACATAATGGCCCTGATGCCGCAGGAAAAGTAATTGAAGCCTTCGGTCACTTTTTGATTGGTGGAAATTATTTAGTGGGCGTGGTGGTTTTTATCATTCTGACCATTATTAACTTTATGGTTATTACCAAAGGTGCTGGACGTATAGCCGAGGTGGGTGCTCGCTTTGCTTTAGACGCGATGCCTGGAAAACAAATGGCTATCGATGCTGATTTAAATGCTGGGTTAATTGGCGAAGCAGATGCACGTAAACGTCGTAAAGAAGTCTCCCAAGAAGCAGAATTTTATGGCGCGATGGACGGTGCTAGTAAATATGTGCGAGGTGATGCTGTTGCAGGCATTATTATCGTAATCGTTAATATGGTCGGCGGCCTCGTCGTTGGCATGGTACAACATGACTTAGCTTTTTCAGAGGCGATTGAAACCTATACCATGCTAGCGATTGGTGACGGCCTAGTTGCACAGCTTCCCTCTTTAATTATATCTGTAGCTGCGGGTGCCGTTGTCTCGCGCGTGGTAAGTGATGAAGATGTCGGAACTCAATTAGTCACTCAGCTTTTCATGAAAGCTCAAGTACTTTATATTACAGCGGGTATTGTGGGTGGATTAGGAATGATTCCTGGCATGCCTCATTTAGCTTTTTTGTTTCTCGCTTTATTAATTGGCGGCACAGCCTATTATTTCCAAAACAAACCTCCAGTTACTGCTGATGCAGAGGTTGAAGCTGCAGCCGTTATCAATCCTGACATGGAAGAAGTAACTTGGCAAGATGTAGTACCTGTTCAAGCATTGTGCCTTGAAGTAGGTTATCGTTTAGTACCCTTAGTTGATAAAAATCAAAATGGCGATTTATTTCGTCGCATTAGAGGCGTACGCAGAAAATTCACTCAAGATATGGGCTTTTTACCGCCCGGCATTAATATAGTTGATAATTTAAGTCTAACACCCACTGGCTACCGGGTAACATTAAAAGGCGTTGAAATTGGTAAAGGAGAGTCATACCCAGATCAAGTGCTCGCTATTAATTCAGGCATGATTACCGAAGATTTACCTGGTAGAAAAGTGACTGACCCCTCATTTGGACTACCTGCAGTATGGGTCAGTACATCATTACGCGAGAAAGCACAGGGCATGGGTTATACTGTCGTTGATGCTAGTACTGTAGTTGCAACCCATCTCAGTCAATTGCTAATGAAATATGCAGCTGAATTATTAAATAGGCACGCACTCCAAGCTTTGCTTGACCACATGAACACTGAAGCACCAGGGTTAGTGGATGAGTTAATACCAAAGGTAATACCATTACCCATACTACAAAAAATCTTACAAAACTTATTATCTGAAGATATTCATATTAGAGATATGCATACTATTTTTGAAACCATCGCTGAATACGGACCTCAAACTCAAGACGCTAGCTTACTCACTTCAATGGTGCGTATTGCATTAGGTCGCAGTATACTCGAACAAATTATTCCAGGTAGCCAAGAAATACCGGTAATGGCTTTAGATAATCGACTAGAACAATTATTATTACAATCGATGCAATCTGGCAACCAAGATGGAGGAGGCATTGAACCGGGCCTCGCAGAAACTTTAGTGACTCAGACAGTAAGAAAAGCTCAAATGCAAGAGGATTTAGGCTACCCACCTATATTGTTAGTCCCCGCGCCTCTTCGAACCATGCTAGCTCGATTTTTACATCGAACATTACCAGACCTTAAAGTATTGTCTCAAGCAGAATTACCCGACTCTTATACTATTAAAGTTACTAACTTTGTCGGAGCTGCTGCATGAAAACTCAGCGCTTTTTCGCATTGACTGCACGCGACGCATTAAGCCAAGTTAGAGAATCTCTGGGGCCTGATGCCATAATTTTATCTAATCGTTCAGTTAATAATGGAGTCGAAATTCTAGCTTCGGATGAACGCGAATTTGCTTTAGCGATTGAAGAATCGAACGTAACAAATCCGCCCCAATTGGATCATATAAAACCAGAAGTAATTCAAGAGACTCCAACAACAAATGATATTTCTGCCATCATGGAAGAAATCAGATCGATGCGAGGCTCACTTGAAAACCAGTTGTCAGCTTTATCATGGACAAGTCAACAGCATCAACACCCCGCAAAATCAGGTATTTTACGTGAATTATTAGCTATGGGTTTTAGCGCTAGTTTATCGCGATATTTAGCAGAAAATGTTCCTGCAGAGATGGATATTGAACAAGGCTTGCAATGGTCTAAAGATACTTTAATGCGTAATTTATCTATCATTACTAATGAAGATCATTTCTTAGATCAAGGCGGAGTTTTTGCCTTAGTTGGCCCTACTGGTGTTGGTAAAACAACAACAACCGCTAAACTTGCAGCACGTTGTGTAATGCGCCATGGCGCTTCTAAATTAGGTTTAATTACTACAGATAGTTACCGGATTGGTGCTCACGAACAACTTAGAATTTATGGAAAAATCTTGGGTGTTATGATTCATTCAGTTCGAGATGAAACGGACTTACATATCGCTTTAGATGAACTAAAAAACAAACATACCGTAATTATTGATACGGTAGGTATGAGTCAGCGCGACCAAATGGTTGCAGAGCAAATTGCTATGCTATCGGGGGCTAGAAATCCTATTAAACGCATATTATGCATGAACGCGACTAGCACTATTGAAACCCTCAATGAAGTGGTTACCTCTTATCGCGGCTCTGGCTTAACAGGTTGTATATTAACGAAACTTGATGAAGCTGTTACCTTAAGTAATGCCTTAGATGTAATTTTACGGCAAAAACTTAAACTTTTTTATGTAGGTACTGGCCAGCGTGTACCAGAAGACCTGCATTTAATCGATGCTGAAAAATTAGTAGGCCGTGCTTTTCAGCATCGCCATGCAAAAAGTGCAACCCGCTATGAAGAAAGTGAACTACCTTTATTAATGACAAACGACACCACTCACAGCAACCCAAGTAAACAAACCAATCATGTCAAGTAATTCACGCCAAGATCAAGCAGATGGCTTACGTCGTTTAATAAGCGCTAACTCCACTAAACACATTGCCTTTTTATCAGCTATTCCTGCTGCACAAAAAAATGCAGTATTAAATAACCTGGCAGCAGCATTAGTTAATAAAGGTAGCGATGTGCATTTACTGGATGCTAGTCTCAACAATCAAGGCATCAGTTCTATTTCAGACCAGCCTCAAGGTATTTACTTATCTGATTCAACTGAACTCAATAGCGATTTCAGTCAATTTATGTTTGAACAAAGCCGAAGTATTTATTTTAGCAAACTATCGAGCAACCCTATCAATAGCCTAAAAGATCAGCCCTCGGCACTCGAAAGCTTGTCTCAAACCTTAATTAATATTAAACCAGATATCAATTTTTGCTTAGTTGATGTTTTTTTAGAAAATGACAATCCCTTTTTGCTACCTGCCTTATCAAATGCTGATATTATTGTATTAACTAACATCACCGCTGACTCCATTAAATCGGCTTACCTACAAATCAAGGCCTTACATGCACAATTAGGTCGCAGACCCTATCATATTCTGATGGTTGGCTCTACGCCTGAACAAGCTACCTTGATTCAAAACAATATGAGTCAAGCTGCAAAACTTTATTTAGCCGTACCATTAATTTCTATAGGTGCAATTCCTCAAGATGATTTCATATCTCGAGCCGCACAAATGGGTAAAACCGTTATTGACGCCTTTCCGACTGCTGTTTCTGCGGGCGTATTTAGATCTATTGCAACCAAGTTAGTTGAAGCTAACAATTAATATCAACATGCAGCAGCCATCGCTTGAACATACCAATTTATTGAAGCTAATAATAACAAAGGCATTTAATTTAAGTACACAGGAGGCACTATGGATTGGGGAAGTTTAGCAGGTCTAATCTTAGGCTTAGTTGTCATCATCTCTGGACAATGGATAGATGGATCACCACTAGGATCTTTATTACATCCCACGGCTATTATCATCGTTTTAGGTGGAACGTTAAGTGCCGTATTATTGCAAAATGGCTTATCAAATCTTATTCGTGGCATTCGTATGCTACGACGAGCCTTTGTACCTTACAGCGACTTTTATCCAGAATTAACCACCACTATTCAAACCTGGAGCACTACAGCTCGTATGGAAGGATTTTTAAAGTTAGATCGGCATATCAATACTTATCCAGACCCCTTCATAGCAAAAGGCTTACGCTTAGTAGTGGATGGTGTCGAATTAGATAAAATTCGAGCCATACTTGACATAGACATTAATAGTTATGAGCGTAATCAACGTCAAGCTATCAAAGTCTGGGAAGCTGCTGGTGGTTATGCGCCGACCATGGGCATACTAGGTGCTGTTATGGGACTCGTTAATACGATGGAAAATTTAAGCGACCCTCATTTAATTGGCCCAGGTATCGCAATGGCTTTTGTTTCAACTATCTATGGCATAGGCTTAGCCAATTTGGTTTTTCTACCTATCGCCAATAAACTCAAACAACATATACAAATTGAAATTCTAAAACGCGAAATGCTAGCAGACGCCTTATTGTGTATTAAACAAGGCGAGCACCCCATGTTAATTAAAGAACGCATGAGTAGTCATTGGCATCAGGATCGTAATTATGGCTCGTAAAAGAATTCCTGAAGATCCAGAGGATAAAGACCGCTGGTTAATTTCTTATGCCGACCTAATGACCTCGATGTTTGCATTTTTTGTCGTGTTATATGCCGTGTCATCAGTACAAGAAAAAAAGTTTCTGCAAATGTCGAGTTCCTTAGGCAATGCTTTAGGCAATCCCTCTGCGCCAATTTCATCAAAATTAGGGAATATCTCTAGCAATCCATTAATGTTAGAAAACCTTCAATTACCTACTGATTTTCTTGCTCCTGAGCCCATATCGGTATTAATACCCCCTGCCCTTGAATTAACCTCCATAAGCGAAGAGCCTACACCCGTTAACCCAACTGAAATAACTAAAGCAAATGAAGAACAACAAAAACTAGAACAAAATAAAACTCAAATCAAAAATATTGCCAATGAATTAGAGCAACGCTTAGCACCATTAGTCAATCAAGGCAAAGTTCATGTAACACTTTCAAACTGGGGAATTAGTATAGAAATCAACGCTAGCATATTGTTTGGTGCTGCAGAAGCTAAGCTTAATCCTGAATCAATACAAATTTTACAGCCTATTGCTGATATCCTAAAAGATCAATCACAACTAATCCATGTTGCCGGCTATACAGACAATAAAGTCATTAATAATGCCTATTATCCTTCAAATTGGGAACTTTCCGCTGCACGTGCTAGTAGTGTCGTTAGACTGCTTATTGATGCAGGCATTGACTCCAAACGTTTAGCTGCAGTTGGCAACGCTGATAATCAAGCCATTGCCACAAATGCCACCCCTGAAGGCCGGATGCGTAATCGAAGAGTTCAACTTTCAATTATGGCTAAATCAACCGAAGAATATCCATCAGCATCCAGAAACGAAATCCACTAAGCATTAAAACTATTATTCTATCTATCATTTATATTCTTAAATTGCACTTATTTATTATTGAAAATATTTGCATTGACTTTACTTTTGTAAGACATAAGCTACAATCTAACTTCAATTCAATAGATACTGTTTTTTTAATGTTAATGGAAGCTCATGATTTTAAATGTCTTAAGGGTCTTAAAAAAACCATGGCAAACAATGAATTCAGATAAACAATTCATAATACACGCCAAATCACTTTTCAATAATGACCCTATTGATGGCGTAATCATCACTGATCATAAACGACATATTATCTATACTAATAAAGCATTTACCTTTCATACCGGATATAGCGAACTAGAGTCCTTAGGCAAAACCCCAAAATTTCTTCAGGGTGAACTAACTGATAAAGACTCAGTTAAAGCTCTACAATTAGCCATTGAAAAGCAAGAACCCATTAGCATTGAACTTTGTAATTATCGCAAAGATGGCAGTACTTTTTGGAATTCATTTACAATTACGCCCTATTTTAATACATTAGGTCATCTTATTTACTGGGTAGGAATACAAAGAAATATCACTGAACTAAAAAATGTTCAACAAAATCTTTTAGCCGAAAAAAACAAAGCCGAACAATTAGCTTTAACTAAGAGCCAATTTTTAGCTAATATGTCGCACGAAATAAGAACCCCTATGAATGGTGTGATCAACCTGTCTTCATTAGCACAAGATTGTAATAATCTCGAGGAAATGAAGCAGTACCTCCGGCAGATTAATACAGCATCCTCACACTTGATGACCATACTGAATGATATTCTTGAACTATCGAAAATTGAAGCAAACGGTTTTTCGTTACAAAATAGACCTTTCGTATTTAAAGATTTACTTGATTCAATCCTACTGCTATTTCCAAATGACATACAAAACTTCACTCTAAATTGTAATTGTCCATGTATTACAAATAAATCATATACCTTAATAGGTGATGATTTACGCTTAAAACAAATATTACTCAACTTACTAAGCAATGCTTTTAAATTTACGCCTATAGGCATGGTAACTTTAGAAATTGGTTACTCTTATTACACTTCAACTGACAAGAACATTAACCGCCTCAAATTTTCTATCCATGACACTGGCATTGGCATCTCAGAAGCTAAAATTTCGCAATTATTCCACCGCTTTTCACAAGCAGATAACACCATCACGAGACGCTTTGGTGGAACAGGACTAGGCTTATTTATCTCACAAAAATTAGTCCAATCAATGGGTGGGGAAATTAAGGTAGAAAGTAAATTAGGACAAGGATCAACATTTAGTTTTGAATTGGATTTTGAATCCACTCAAGATTATGATAAAACAAACGTTGATAGCCAACTAATCGACATAGATGATAATTTATTATCAACTAAACGAGTATTGCTAGTTGAAGATGATTCAATGAATCAAATCGTCGCTAAACTGTTATTAAATAAATTGAATATCAAAGACATCGAAATAGCTGAAAATGGAGCTATTGCCATTGAAATGATGAAATCAAAAAACTTTGATGTAGTGTTAATGGATATTCAAATGCCTATTATGGATGGTTTACAAGCCACTCAGTTACTTCGAAAAACACATCACATTAATGAGTTGCCTATCATCGGCATGAGTGCCGGTGTTTTAATGGATGAAAAAGAAGCCTGCCTTGAAGTAGGAATGAATAGTTTTATTGCAAAACCCATTATATTTGAATGCTTAAAAAATGAATTGGTCAATGTATTAGTTCAGATTAAATGATAAGGTTAAGTAATTAACCTTTAACAGAAAACCATTAGTAACTTTACTAAAGTCAATTTTAAATTATTTGCAAAATAAATTCACCAAAAGCTATGAACGATAATCAACTCATTATTAAAGACCAAGAACAATCACCGCCACTTATTGAATTAACAGAGTTAAATTTAATAACTAGCAATAATCAGGAACAGCTAAAAGATTTGCTAACAAGTTTTTACAAAGATTATTCACAAAAACTCCAAAATATCAAACTAGCTCTGCAAGATAACCAATTGATAACAGTTCAACGAGAAGCTCATAAAATAGCGGGTTCAGCACAAATGATAGGAGCTAAATCATTACAGTCTGCCAGCCTAACTCTCAATTACTCATTAAAAGAAGGTCATATTGATGTCAGCAAAAGTGAATATTTTTTAGACATATTAGAGCAAACCCTAAAAGCATTAGATAAGCAAATTTCATCTATGCATTGAGGTACGACTAATAATTGTAATCAGACATTTTGAGACTGAATCAATTTCGTGACGGGATTTTTATGGTAAGTTTAAGTTTTAATGCGAGTGGATTATTTTACGGATTCGTAGCTAAAACCACTTCTAAAATAACTAAAGAACACTTAGATTAATGACACTGGGGATGATTGTTTTGTAGAGTTCAAGCTTAGCTCTATTTATCGAAAATTCAAATTATATGTATTTTAAGGGCGTATGCAATACGCCCTTAAATGCTTTCACTACAAATATACCTCCCTAATCGGGAACGTAATATTTCTTTACACAGCTGCTTAGGTATTAAAGGGGAATACGCGTGTATTGACTATTTAATAAATCGCTAACGTCAATAATTAATGAGACTTTACCATCGCCCATAATAGTGGCTCCGGAAATATTATTAATTTTTCTGAAATTCGATTCAATATTCTTAACAACTATCTGTTGCTGACCTACTAACTCATCAACTAAAAGTGCAGCTCTTTTATCATCAGAAGCAATAACAACTAAAATTCCTGAGGTAGGTTCCTTATGACGAGCTTCAATATCAAAAACCTCATGCAACGGAATAATAGGTAAATATCTATCACGCACAAAAATCAAACTACTAGTGCCGTTAATTTCTTTAAGGTTAGCTTCTGAGGGTTGGAATGATTCCAGCACGTAATTAAGAGGTAGGATGTATGTTTCTTCACCAATTTTGACAGACATGCCATCCATGATAGCTAATGTTAAGGGTAATGAAACCGAAGTAACCGTACCAACACCCACTACCGACTTAATATTCACAACACCACCTAAGCTGTTAATATTACGCTTAACCACGTCCATGCCGACCCCACGACCCGATAAGTCAGTGACCGTTTCTGCAGTAGAAAAACCAGGTGCAAATATTAACTGCCAAACTTCATCGTCAGTCATTCCATCACGAATGGCTATTCCTTCAGATTGAGCTTTTTTAAGAATTCTTTCGCGATTAAGTCCAGCCCCATCATCACTTACCTCAATCAGAACATGTCCACCTTGATGCGTTGCTGATAAAGTTAAACGACCCAATTCACTTTTGCCTTTTTGCAAACGTATATCAGTAGTTTCAATACCATGATCAATACTATTTCTAACTAAATGCGTAAGTGGATCAATAATTCGCTCAATTAAACCTTTATCTAATTCAATGTTATTACCTTGAGTAACTAAGTTTATTTGTTTACCGAGCTTAGTAGCTAATTCACGAACCATACGAGGAAAACGTGAAAACACAACATCGATAGGCATCATACGCATTGACATGGCAGTTTCCTGCAAGTCACGACTATTTTGCCCTAATTGAGTAATACCATTTAACAGAGTTTCATATAAAACATCATCCATACCCTCTGCACGCTTTAAAATCATAGCGTGAGTAATGACTAACTCACCCACTAAATTGATTAATTGATCAACTTTTTCTACACTGACACGAATACTAGTAGCATCAGTATTAACAGCGGCAGCCTCAACTTTAGGGGCTGGTTTTTTAGCTGCAACAGGCGGTATAGGTGGTGTTGGAACAGGTATAGGTTCTGCTTGTGCGACTACAACTGGCTTTTCAACAACTGGTTCAGGGTCATCAAAGAAACCAAAACTGTCATCATCGTCTGAAATTGTAGGGGCGGCTTTTGGAGGTTCAACTACTTGAGTGGGTTGTCCTGCACTTTTTTCTACAACTTTAACTAAATTGGGATCAAGTACGAATGAACATAATGCCAATATATCATCAACACCTTCATCGGTAGCTAAATCTAAAATAACGCATTTACCCTCTTCTTGCTTATGCGTTAAATCACCTAACAAAGATAGCTCTTCTATAAGTGACTCTAAATCTCTAGCTGATACTTCGGGTAATTCAATGATAAATTGTTTAGAAAATTTAGAAATTTCTTGAACTTCTGGAACCAAATTTACTTCGGCTTTTAATACCTGTGGAGCAGGTTCTAAAGCTTGTTTGTCAATCATAGACAACAGAACAGCTTTAATGTCTACAGCTTTATCAACATCTACTGGCGAATTATATCTTAATCCATCTAACTGCATTTTTAAAACATCACGAGATTGCAATAAAACCTCTTGATGATCAGCAGTAAAAACGTCTTCTCCATGACGAATTTTATCAAGCATAGACTCTAGAACATGGGTAATCTCAATTAAATCAGAAAAACCAAATGTTGCTGCACCTCCCTTAATGCTATGAGCTATTCTAAAAATACCATTGATGTCTTCAATATCAGGTGCGTCTATATCGACGGTAAGAAGCAACCTTTCTAAATCAGCCAAAAGCTCTTCAGTTTCTTCAAAAAACATCTCAGAAAACTGACTGATGTCGATTGCCATTCCAATGCTCCTTAAGATTTATTAGCGACTTTATTAACCACAGCAATTAAACGCTCAGGATCAAAAGGTTTAACCAACCACCCTGTAGCTCCTGCAGCACGACCTTTAGCTTTCATCTCATCACCGGCTTCTGTAGTTAACATCAAAATAGGTGTTTTCATATAGGCCGGCAATGCACGCAAATTCTCAATTAACGTTAATCCATCCATACGTGGCATGTTTTGATCTGTTAATACCACGTCAAAAACTTGCTTTTGTGCTTGCTCAAGTCCATCAACACCATCTTCAGCTTCTACTACTTGATAACCCGCTGATTTAAGACTAAAGACTACCATTTGCCGCAATGAACGAGAATCGTCAACAGCTAGGACAGTTATCATACTATGTACTCCACACTTTCATTCTTGAACTGATTAGAATAATTCAACATCACCACTCTCCATATGCTGTTGATTCAATGACTGATTAAATTTTTTATGTAAGTTATCATTGTGTTCCAGCACACGTGCATTAAGAGTTGCTAAAACATCTACGAGCGTTTCAGATTTATCACCACTTAAATACTGAGTACATTCAAGGATCTCACTCATTCCATCTAAACGATTGACTAAGCGACTTGAAAGTTGGCTCGTTAAATCATGAAATTGTAACGCAGTAACGGCGGTATTAAGTGAAGGAGTTAATACATCAATATCCAAATCACCTAAATTGCCACGATTAGCTTCTAAGCTATTATTGATCAAAAAAAAACTATTATGCAGTTTACTAACAGCCTCATCCAAAATTAAAGTAATCTGTCTTATATCTGCAATAGCTGCAACAAAATGCGTATCAATAGATCGAGTAAAATCAATCATTTCAGTCGATACTAAATATTGGTCAGACTTTTCCATAACCTTAATCTATTTATTTATTTAGCTTTTCAAGAATTTTACTAATTTTTTCATCTAGCGTTGCTGCAGTAAATGGCTTTACAACATAACTACTTGCACCTGCTTGTGCAGCAGCAATTATATTTTCTTTTTTAGCTTCAGCAGTGACCATTAGCATAGGTATATGAGCAAGTTTAGCATCAGCTCGTACTGCTTTTAAAAGCTCTAAGCCATCCATAACTGGCATATTCCAATCAGAAACAATAAAATCGTAGGTGTCACGATTTAATTTTGCCAAAGCCATACTACCATCTTCGGCTTCATCAACATTGTTATAACCTAACTCTTTCAAAAGATTGCGAATTATTCGACGCATAGTTGAAAAGTCATCTACTACTAAAAATCTCATATCTTTAAAATCTACCACGACTACTCCAATAATTTAACCATACAAGATTATTATTAAAACTTAGCATTTTATTTACCTTATTTCTATAACCTAAGCGCAGGTTTTTCATTCTTTTTAAAATGATCAAGCACTAAACCTGCTAAATTTGATAACGGAGCAACCTCATGGGCCGCACCAATTGCTATAGCTTCTCTAGGCATACCAAATACGATACAGGAATCTTGGTCTTGGGCAAAATTATAAGCCCCCATATTTCTCATTTCCAACAATCCCAATGCACCATCTTTACCCATACCCGTCAAAATGACACCTACCGCATTTTTACCTGCATATTTAGCAGCCGAATGAAATAAAACATCCACCGACGGACGATGTCCTTTTACAGGAGGTTCATTATCAAGCTGTATTATGTAATTAGCGCCATTTTTTGCTAAACGCATATGCTGATCACCTGGTGCTATATAAGCATGACCTGGTAAAATCCGCTCTCCACCGGTGGCTTCTAACACTCTTATATTACAGATACGATCTAATCGCTGTGCAAATTGTGAGGTAAAGCCCTTAGGCATATGCTGAGTAATTAAAATACCGGGGCAATCTGATGGCATTTGCATTAAAAACTCTTTTATGGCTTCAGTCCCACCCGTTGAGGCACCCACCATAATTAACTTTTCGCTACTTAAATAATGACTTCCTACCGAGGACAAAACTTCCATAGGAAGTTTATTTTTAAGTCTTTTAGCATGAAAATCAATATTAGCTTTTGCAGAATAAGCTATTTTTATTTTATCGACCAATAAATCAGCATACTCTAACATACCTGACTTTATGGCTAATTTTGGTTTAGTTATATAATCAATCGCACCTAATTCTAATGCTCTTAGAGTGATATCAGAACCATTCTCAGTAAGCGAAGAAACCATAATGACAGGCATAGGCCTTAAGCGCATTAGTTTTTCTAAAAAATCTAAGCCATCCATACGAGGCATTTCAACGTCTAATGTTAGAACATCTGGATCCAATTGTTTAATTAAATCTCTGGCGACCAAAGGATCAGGTGCCACACCGACGACTTCTAAGTCAGGGTGACTCGAAATAATTTCAGTCATTATGCTACGCATTAATGCAGAATCATCGACAATCAAAACTTTAATAGCCATTTTATTTTATGCCACAGATGAATCAATTAAGCCCATTTCATCACTAGACATTAATTTATCAATATCAATCAAAATTAACATTCGCTCGTCCAAAACACCTAAACCTATTAAATAATCGGTATTAAATGCTGAACCTAATTTTTCTGGTGGTGGCTTAATTTTGTCATCTTCTAACATAATTACTTCAGACACACCATCGACGACAATGCCCATAACTCGGTTATTGACATTAAGAATGATCACCACGGTTAAATCATCATAAGTTCTAGATCCTAAATTGAATTTAATGCGCATATCCAAAATTGGAACTATGGTGCCTCTTAAATTAACAACACCTTTTATAAAGTCAGGAACGTTAGCAATACGAGTTACAGGTTCATATCCTCGGATTTCTTGAACTTTTAAGATATCAATGCCGTATTCTTCAGCTCCTAAGATAAAAGACAAAAACTCTTTGCCAGATGCAAGATCTTCGCCATCATCACCTAAATACCCTAATCCTTCAGCTCCAGATTTACTCATGCTATTTTTCTCCATATTGATAAGACTTGAATTATTAATGTATGTGGGTCTAAAAACCTAAATCAGCCAACATACTGTCTACATCATCTTGCACCAAAGCCATGTCTGGAACGATAGGACCTGATAATAAATCAACAGGTTTTTCTACGGTCACATTACCTGGTGCACAATCTTTTAAAATTTGTGCTAATTCTATTTCAAGAGTCTGAGCCAAACCGACAATTTTCTTAATAATTTGTCCAGTTATATCCTGAAAGTCTTGAGCCATCATGATGACCATTAGTCGATCTTTCTCAGACTCTGAGTTCTCAGCCACTAAATTGGCATAATTTATAGAATGTTCAATTATTTCAGCTAAACCATCGGTTTTTTCTAGGCTATTTAGCATAGATGTCCATTTAACCAGCATTTCTTTTGTTTTTACAATTTGATCAGCTTGAATGGGCAGTGCTTCATCAACTGCATTTAAAACCTTATTAGCTGCTTGCTCTGTTAAGGTAGCAATATAATTTAAACGATCTTGAGAATTAGAAATCTCAATTAAAGTATCATCTAATACTTTCTGCTCATAACCTATTTCTCGTATAGAATCATGTAAATGACGAACAGTAACGCCCAAGCGCTCATACATCACTTTACTCTTAGCTTCTTCTTTTGCTTGATTTGAAGTAAGCAGAGCATCCACCTGATCATGCTCAGCCTGTTCAAAAGATTCTGGAGAAAAGCCAAAATCTTCAATCATCTGATTGATAGCGTCTTCATCAATTTCATTTGTTTTTTGATTCATCTAGCAGCCTTAATAATCCATATTTTTGCTAATTTTAAGATAAAAATAATAAAGCAAATACACAAGAACAAGGCAGAAATGCCTTAACATTAACTCTTAATGAATTAATTAATCGAAAACATACAATTATCGTAGAAAATTCTTAGGGTTTTACAGGCTCATTTCCACCCACTATTTTCTGATTAATTTCAGCTGGAGGTACCTCCACCTCTGGAACTGGCTGACCAGGTTCGACCTTAGAAGCATTTGCATCTGGTGCCGACTCATCATCGTCACTTCTAGGGTCTTTTATATTAACAGTCTGACGACTACCCTCACTTTGTGCGGATTCTTCTGCTTGCTTATTCAATAAAATTATACTAATACGACGATTAATCGGATTTAAGGCATCTTGAGCGTCTAAAAGCACAGATGACGACAGCCCAATTACGCGCAACAACTTATCTTCAAGCATTCCGCCTTGAATAAGTACGCGCCTCGCCTCATTAGCACGCTCTGAAGAAAGCTCCCAATTAGTATATTCCTGACCTCCATTAGCAAATGGCTTTGCATCAGTATGACCAGACAAACTTATTCTATTAGGCAATTCGTTTAACGTTTTGGCTAACTCAAGCAATATAGTTCTTGCAGTTGGAGACAACTCAGCACTTGACAAAGCAAACATAGGACGATTTTTTTCATCAACTATTTGGACGCGTAAACCCTCGCTGGTAATATCAATGAGCAACTGATTTTTGAAAGGTGTTAATTTTGGATTAATTTCGATCAACTGATCCAACTTTGCTTTCATGCTTTCCATTTTTTTCATTTCTTCACGTTTTAAAGCTTCTTTAGCTTTATTTACGTTTATTTCTTTAATAGGCAAAGCTTTAGTCTTATTGGTAGTTAGTCCTTGTTTAGCCTCTGCCGCATCTTTACCGCCACCTTTTAGTTCGATTACACTCACGTTGGTACCTTTCTTACCCAAAACCGCTGCTTTAATCGGTGTTTTAAAGTAATCTGCAATACCACCACGCGTTACTTCTTCTGTAATACCTAATAACCACATTAATAAAAAGAAAGCCATCATTGCCGTAACAAAATCGGCATAAGCTATCTTCCAAGCACCACCATGAGCACCACCCGCTACAACTTTTTTGCGCTTAACTATAATAATGGGACGAGGTGCTTCAGCCATAATTAACTAGCCTTGGTTTTGGATTGTCTTATTTCTTCATCAATCTCATTAAAAGTTGGACGCTCAGTTGAAAACAATACCTTACGGCCGAATTCAACAGCTAACGCAGGAGGATAATTATTCATACTGGCAATTAAAGTCACTTTAATTACATGATAAGGCTTAGAAGACTCGTGTAATTTTTGCTCAGCCAACCCTGATAAAGGACCAACAAAACCATAGGCTAATAGAATACCTAAAAAAGTACCGACTAAAGCATGTGCGATCAACTCACCCAATTCAGCGGGCGGCAAAGTCACTGATTCCATGGTATGCACCACCCCCATTACAGCAGCTACGATACCAAATGCAGGTAGTCCGTCACCCAACTTAGCAATACAATGAATCGCAACTTCAGCTTCTTCGTGATGAGTATCTATTTCGTTATCCATCAAATTTTCTAGCTGAAAGGGATCAGCTTTCCCAGAAACAATTAAACGTAAATAATCTGTTAAGAATTCAACCAAATGATGGTCAGCAGAAACTAAAGGATAATCATTGAACAAGGGACTTTCTTCTGGCTTTTCAACATCATTTTCAATCGCTATTAAACCTTCAGAACGAATTTTGCTTAGAAAGCGATACATCAACAGCAGCAACTCCACATACAATAAACGACTGTAATTTGAGCTTTTAAATAAACTTCCTAAAGTTTTCAAGGTGGACTTGATGGCCTTCATGTCGTTTCCAACCAAAAAAGCACCAATAGCAGCACCTCCTATCATCAATAGCTCTAATGGTTGAAACAAGGCCGCTAAATGCCCTCCAGATAAAGCAAAGCCACCAAACACTGCCGCCATAACAACGACATAACCAATAATTATCATCATAATTTAGTCTTCTCTATCAAAATAAACTGCACAAATCTTATCGAAATTTCTAAATATATCGCTACGGGTAACAATGCCTACAGGAACAGCATTATCATCTACAATTGGAATGCAGCCAATACGCTTATTTTTAAATATATTGATGAGCTCATGAACTCCGGCATTAACATTTAATGAAAACGGATTTCTAATGACTATTTGATGCACTCGTTGATTAAGCAATGCTAAATCACGAGTGGTATAAAGATGATCTTCTAAACAGGGACTCATCGACTTAAGTAAATCACGTTCAGATACCACACCAAACAACCTACCTTCATCGACTACTAAAATATGACGTATTCTAGTATTTTCAAAAACTTCCTTGATGTCTCTAACACTTTCATCTAAACCAATAGTCACTACCGGCTTAGTCATAACTTCACTAACATGCATTGCTCACCTTCCTAAAGATATATCAGATTGATAAGCTTAAGCCATAATATTGATTGCCCGCTTAACTCGCAAACAACAACAGCTCTTCGCTAGCCTTACGAGTTTTGCCTGCACGACTAGGTACATGGCATAAACCACAAACATAATGAATTCGATCAAAGGGCTGAGAAACAAATTGGCCTGTACAACATTCACAGGTAGCAACTGTTAACATTGAACTATTAATAAAACGAATCAAAGTCCAAGCACGAGTTAAAGATAACACTTGTTCTTCATCATCTTCTGCTGGCATTTGTTCTAAATATAATTTGTAAGCTTTAATATTAGCTTCGATACCAGTAACTGAAGTATTGGCAATTAATTGTCTATATATAGCGATAAATAATGAGGAGTGAATATTGGGCTGCCAGGTTAAAAACCAATCAACTGAAAATGGCAACATACCCTTAGGCGGAGATTCACCACGCAGTTCTTTATAGAGTTTAATTAAACGATCACGAGACAGTCCGATCTCCATTTCAAGCAACTGTAAACGTGCACCAAATGTTATTAACTCAGATGCCAATTGAATTTCTTTTAATTCTTCTAGTATACTTTGTTGCTTTCTAGCCATTGACACGTCTCCATTTCTGAACTAACCTTAGCTAGCAAATATCTCTAACCGGCTGATTTGCCAATAATATTGCAGAATGCGCATGAGACATTGGCACTGACTTTTTGTCATTTGTCAACATTTCCAATATCATAACGTCATCAAAGCGAAAACTGGTAATCATCGAAGTACTACTAGCTAATTTCATTAGCTGAGCACTGCTTAAGTTATTTATAGTGACCGCTATTTCTTGACTAATTCCCAGCCTATAAATAGCCATATCCATATCTTCGCGTATCATGTGCTGAGCTAATATTAAATAATTTAAATTAATATCGCGAATTTCTCTCATTAAATTATCTGCGCCCATCTCATCACCCAGTTAGTGTACTGCCTAAAATTGATTTTAAAGATTTCAACTAATTTTTATTACCAATTACTATACTTCTAAACCTTCATTCATTATTCCTGAATTGCGCTGACTATAAAATAAGCCAATTACCATATATTTATACAGATTAAATTTATTTATTTAACAGGGCTTTGTCTTACTAAATTACAGTTAAATATACATATACCTTACAGACAGCCGATCCATAATTAACAGCATTTAATAAGTAAAATCTACGACCAATTCATCATCAGTCAAAAAGAGAGATAAGAAGAAGACAGAGGGAAATTCTAAGAAGCCTAGAATAAAAAGAACATTTAAATTTGACAAATGGACGAATAGATTCAGCCATTTACAAAGACTTTGTAATATTAAACCAGCAGGAATATTAAAAGCGCTTTAGATACTGTGCAAGCCTTATGATTTTAGCTTACCTATCAGTACATTTTTTACAATAGGAACATACAAGTCTCAACCTACCCCTACTTTTTCAATCGATTAAATGATTATTTTTAAGATCCCCCCCTAAACCCTCTTTAGTAAAGAGCATAGGTATCTACACAAGCTTCTTATCGGCGTGAAAACGATAAAAATCACCGTAGGGGCGTATTGCATACGCCCAACATTGAAAGTCCAATGTTATAGAGATTATTTTATAAGGGCGTATGCAATACGCCCCTACGATCTTTACCACAATGTTATCGTTCGCGCGTGGGAATGCTAACAATTATTTGTGTAGATACCTATGAGTAAAGAGAGGGGAGCAAAATAATACTTTCAACGTCTCTTTAACTAACCAAATGATTATCCATGGCATATCGCATTAAATCAGCATTGTGACGCAAATCTAATTTTGTCAACACTCTGGAGCGATACATACTTATGGTTTTAACTGATAAATTGAGCCTTTCTGCAATATCACCAACAGATAAGCCACTAGCAATTAATTGCAAAGTTTGCAATTCACGCTCTGAAAGCTTCTCATATTCAGCAGCTTCAAAATCATCTTGTACGCGATTTGCCAATTCCTGAGCTAAAGCAGCACTAATGTATTTCTTACCCTGTAAAACACACTCTATAGCTTCAGGCAAAGACTCTACTGCTTGTTGCTTGGTCAAATAACCAGAAGCGCCTAGCTTAAGCGCTCTGAAAGCATACTTCATTTCTTCATGAGCTGAATAAACCAAAATCTTTAGATGACGATCTTCTTTTTTCAATTGCTTTAGGATATTTAATGAATCGCCATTTTCAAAATTTATATCCAACAACAGTAAATCAGGCTTATTTGCACGACACATCTCTACAATCTTAGCCAATTCATTAGTATCTGCGACCACACTAAGAACCGGATTTTTCTCTAGCAACAACTTTATTGCATATCTAATAATGTCGTGATCATCTGCAATAGCAATTTTCTTCATAGTATTCATTTAATAGTCAATATAATAATCTTAATCAAACAACTCGATATCACCAGCGATATCACCTGATACATCTTTGGCTTTCAAGCTTGATGAATAACCTTGCTCTTGCAAAATAACTTCATTGCTATGTACACCATACATTTTCTTTACTAAAACCTTTCCGGTCTGAGGAAAAAAATAAACTCTGCGCGGATAAATATCCAGTAAATCAGAAGAAACAACAGGAATACCTTCCGTTTCTAAATAATCTATACTGAATTTAGCATTTTTTTCACCAATATTACTTGATTTCAGATGCTTAATAACAGCACCACCGCCAAATAATTTGGCTTCCAATTGATTACGCCTTGCACCTAACTTAAGCACATGGTTAATCAGCATTTCCATTGCATAAGCACCATAGCGAGATGAACTACTACCCCAAGCGCCAGAAGTATTTCCAACAACCCCCTCTGGCAACATAAAATGGTTCATGCCGCCAATACCTGTTTGCTTATCGCGAATACAAGCAGCAACACAAGAACCAAGCACAGTTACGATCATTATATTATCAGAAGAAGCATAATAATCTCCTGGCAAAAGCTTTACAGCCTGAATATCAAACGATCGATCGTGGTAAAGCTTTAAAGATGTCATATAAACCTTAATGGCAAACTACACCAAACACATTAGAAGTTAACTAGCAATACCATAAATAGTGCGACCTTTTTTTATAAACAAATCAGCCGCATGATGAAAATTTTCTGTATGTCCCGCAATTAGCAAACTCTCTGGAGTCATAAAGGGCACAAATTTTTTTAAAATACTGTGCTGAGTATCTTTATCGAAATAAATCATTACATTTCGGCAAAAAATAACATCGAAAGGACCTTGTATATTCCAATGACTATCCAATAGATTAAGTGATTGAAAGGTAATCATATCTCTTAATTCAGGACGCACACGAACTAGGTCTTCTTGCTCGCCTTTACCTTTTAAAAAAAATCGCTTCTTTAAACTAGGCTCTAATTTTTCAATGCGATCCAAATTATAAATACCCTCTGAAGCCGTCTTTAAAACTTGTGTATCAATGTCAGTAGCCAAAATCTTAACATCAACCCGCGTGTGCCCTAAAGTTTCCAATGCTGTCATAGCAATAGTGTAAGGCTCTTCTCCTGTAGAAGAGGCACAGCACCAAATCTTAATAGATCGATTCTTGGCAATTTCAAGTAAATACTTAGACAGTATTGAAAAATGTTCTGGCTCTCTAAAAAAAGAAGTCAGGTTAGTCGTCAGTGCATTAATAAAAGGTTGGCGCTCAGAACTCTGAGGAGATTGTACCAACTGTAAATAATCATCAACTCGTGTTAAGCCCGTAGCCCGCAACCTTCGAGCTATACGGTTATAAACCATCTCACTCTTAGAGTTGGATAAATTAATACCCGCTAGATCATAAATCAGCTTACGAATATGCTGAAAATCTTGATCTGTAAAATGAAACGGCCTATCACTATTTGTGTTTATATCTTTCAAGGTATTCATTGATGTACTTAAGTTTCCTATTGGAGTCGCTAGACACGCTAACAAATCGACTATTTTTGCCTATGAGTTTGTGTTTACTTCAGCATAAAGACAAATCCACACATAAAATGTACGCTCAATTAATCTATAGACTATTTTACGCACCCAAGCCCTATTTTAAAGCTAAGAACAAAAAGCAATTTAAGCGCTTACTTGAACTATTACTTTTACATTGAATTAATAACTAAGTTTTTAAGCTTAGATATCTAGGCAAGATATAATCTGCTCAGCAACATTTGTATAGATTTCAAGTGTACGAATTTTGCAGTAGCGACAGATACCACTAGTACCTTTGCCAGCTTAAACATAGCGAATTTGTCGCCACTACAGGATAACTTCAACTTATGACTAGTCATTCCAGAATAAACTGCCAGTTTGATATTGCTTGTAAGTTAATAATGATATCCATGATCTATACTATTGATTATTAAGTTATTAACCCTTTCATCAGTCATGACATTAATTAACACCCCAACACTCAAAACTAACGCACTTTTTACATCGTTTCTTTATCACCCCCCCCAAACCCACACTGACCACAGTTAAGAATTGGAAAGCTTTAGGGGCGACAAATGCGCCCCTACAAATCCTTAACTTAATGACATTGCCGTAGGGGCGTATTGCATACACCCAACTTTGAAAGTCTATATGTTATAGGGCTTATTTTATAAGGGCGTATGCAATACGCCCCTACCATCTTCACCACAATGTTATCGTTCTTGCGTGGGAATGCTAACAATTATTTGTGTAGATACCTATATACCAAGGGCAGGAATCTAAAGCATACCGCAGCAACTCTCCACCTTATAAGAGGGAGACTGGAAAAAGGTTATAATCACAAGACAATGAACTCTTCGAGAACTTTTTAAACAATTTATAGATGCTTATGCAATAGACCACTCTAGTTCTCACAACGCTGAACGAGGGATTGTCCGTTAATTTTTAATGTCACGCTCAAGCATTGTTTTCAAGATGAGACCGCATTTCCTAGCATGATACTTTTGTATTCAGCAAAAATGCCCGCTGTTTATCAGATTGATTTAATCAAACACGTTTAGAATAAAATGGTGATAAATTGTAATTTATGTATAAATACATTACTTCAAGCCAGTTATGCCTTAAAGTAATTAAAACAAATGACAACAATATCTATTTCGTCTTCTTAATATAATGGTGCAAAGTAATGGTATTTCGATTTAATAATATAAAACACTGGATGGTGTTACTTGGTTTTTCTCTTGCAATAGCTGCGGGAATAAGCGTGGGACAAGAGCTTACAGAAAAATCTGATGCCCATGCGTTTACAAACACCATGTCATCTATTGAGAAGCTGAACAAACTTAAGTTCTTATTGATCAATAACCAAACTCAACTACAGAATGCTTTAATTAACGCCACTCCTGTTGGTTCAAATAATAATAAATTGTCGTTAGCATTAAATCGCAGCGATTCTATTAAAGCCATAGAGTCTATTGATAAAAATACTGAGGTCATTAATACCCTGCAATCTAGCCTTGAACGCACCTTCACGGCAGCTGAGATTAAAGATCTTAGTGAAAAATTTACTCTTTCACAAAGCCAATACCTAGAACAAGGCTTAAAACCTGCTAAAGCCGCATTACAAAAACACAACTATGTTGATAGCAAAAACACAACTCAACTTTCAGCAAAATTATTAGAGTTTGCAGCCAATGACATTGATAGTTTAATTAAACTGCAACTAGATACTTTACAACATCAATATCAAAACGTTTTACCGTCTGATGCTAGCCATAAAACAGAAGACCATCAAATAGCGGATGTTGCTCTAGTTCAATCCACAGAACAACCTGCCCAACCTATGCTTTTAGTTACTTTACTGAGCTTAGGTTTATTAGCTATGACTATGGGCTTAGTATTATTGATGCGTAACAATAATAAGTACCTTAATGACACTATCGATTTTATTGAACAACTCACCAATGGGCGTTTTGATAATGCCACACCTGAAACCACAGGTTCGTTATCACATGCTTTAACTAGCTTGCAAGACAAGATAGCTAAAGATCACGCTGAATGTCAGACTGAAATGTTTAATATTAAACAATTGTATGTCGCACTAGATTCTTTATCAGTTGGCATTATGATTGCTGACAATCAACGTAATATCACTTATGTTAATAAAGCTGTCTGCGACATCTTACGACCAATTGAAGCGACCATACGTCAAAAAATCAGTCACTTTAATGCAGACCAACTTATTGGCCTTAACATAGATATTTTTCATAAAACAGCCGCTCATCAAGCTAACTTATTAGCGAACTTAACTAGTTCATTTACAGGCGAATTTGAATTAGGTGGCAGACATAATAGAATCATTGCCACACCTATAGTCAGTAAAGATCATGGCCGCATAGGAACAGTTGCTGAATGGCATGATAGAACCAGTGCAAAAGCCTCTGAACAAGAAGTTATAGATATGATAGCACTTGTTATGCAAGGTGATTTTAGCCAACGTATTAACACTAAAGACAAAGTAGACTTTTACAAACAAGCTGGACGTGGCATTAACAATATTATCGAAATCTTCGATGCATGGATTAAAGAAATTATTAGAGTCTTTTCTAGCATTGAAGCCGGCGATTTAACCCAAAAAATTGCTGATGACGGCAATGATGCAGGTGCCTTTACACGCTTATCTCACTCGGCTAATAATGCTATAGATACCTTGCAAGACATGATTGTCCAAATCAGAGTTGCTTCAGAATCTATTAATACTGCAGCCAGAGAAATGGCAGAAGGTAATACTGATCTTTCTCAACGCACTGAAGAACAAGCAGCTTCCCTAGAAGAAACTGCTGCGAGTATGGAAGAATTAGCCGTAACTGTTAAAACCAATGCTGATAATGCAAAGCAAGCTAATCAAATGGCTGTTGCCGCAACTAGCATTGCTGAAAAAGGCGGCCAAGTTGTTAAAAACGTGGTACAAACCATGTCATCTATTAATGAATCTTCAAGAAAAATTGTGGATATTATCAGCGTGATTGATGGCATCGCCTTCCAAACCAATATCTTAGCCTTAAATGCTGCAGTAGAAGCGGCTAGAGCCGGTGGTCAAGGTCGTGGTTTTGCGGTTGTAGCGGGTGAAGTTCGTATCTTGGCACAAAAAAGTGCCGCCGCTGCTAAAGAAATTAAACAATTAATTTCTGATTCGGTGGTTAAAGTTGATATGGGGTCAAAACTGGTAACTGAAGCAGGCTCTACGATGGATGAAATCGTCTCTTCAGTCCATAGAGTTTCTGAAATTATGGATGAAATCAGTGCGGCTTCTGTTGAACAAAGCTCAGGTATCGACCAAGTTAACCTAGCTATTACTCAAATGGATGAAGTTACTCAGCAAAACGCTTCTTTGGTTGAAGAATCAGCCGCAGCAGCTAATGCACTTGATGAACAAGCTCAATCTTTAAATCATTCAGTAGGTGCTATTAAATTATCATCAGAAATGCTTGCCGCTATTAAAACGACTCAAGTTTTACATAAACCCACCATGAATTCTATGATGAGAAAACCATCGCCTTCTGTCAAAATGAAACCAAGCGTTAGCACTAGTAGTTCTAGCTCAAGTTCATCTCATGATGATTGGGAAGAGTTTTAATTTATTATTTTAGTCATAGCTTAAGTGTAAGATGGGTAGAGGCAATAGAGACTGTGAAAGTATTATGACTTTAGCTTCCCCCTTTGTAAAAGGGGGATCGAGGGGGATTTTATTAAGTTATAGGTTATTGATATTTAATATAATTTTTTAATAGATCAAATCTCCCCTAACCCCTCTTTGCTAAAGAGGGGAATAAAAAGAATACTTTCACAATCTCAATAGCCGAAACCCATCAAACCACCCCAGCCCTTGCACTCAATGCTTAACAAAGTGCAGCATCTTTCTTTAAAAACCTACATCATAAAGCACTTGTGCTTAGCAAAGGCTTTCTGCTATCGCCTCACAGGCCCTCCTGCATATACATTTCTACGAAATTTACTATCGGATTAGCAATAAAAAACCGTTGGGGCGTATTGCATACGCCTATAAATCTAAAGTTCTATCTTAAAGATGCTTATTTAAAAGGGCGTATGCAATACGCCCCTACGACCCTCACCACAATGTTATCGCTCTTGGATGGTAGGGATTTTAATTATTTGTGTAGATAACGACACTTATGAGGGGAAGTTGATGGGAGACTATAATCACTCTTCATTAATAACAATTAACTCAGCGAGAACTTGTGCATCTATTTTATGGCTTTTTTGTAGTCATGAGGTGGCAACACAGTGCCAATGGAGATATAGAATAAGGCAGTACGATAGATCGCATATCGTAAACTGGTTTTTAGATAAAGTTGGGTTGCAAATAAATACAACCCAACCTAAATTAGCCAGCAGTGAATGATAAATTACTTCTTAGTTCACTACTGTTTGTTTGGCAACAGCTAATTCGTTTATTGTTAGAACTTATTTATTACTTAGCTGCAGGTGCAACTTCAGTTGCTGTTGCTGTTGCTGTTGCTGTTGCTGGTGCCGCTTCCGTTGCTGGAGTAGATTCAGTTACCGGCGCAGATTCAGCCGCAGGAGCAGGAGCAGGTGTTTGCTCAGTCGTTGCTGATTTTACTTCTGAAGCTTCTTCGGCTTTATTACAACCTGCTAATAACGCTAATGTCACAAGACCAGTCGCCATAATAAGTTTTAATGTCATTGTATTGTCCTATTTTTATTATAATTTGATTTATTATTACTGCCTTAGTCGAGCTAAGACAATGAAAATGGTATCACACTATTCACAGATAATAAGTAGTTACGTCGCACTAGGTAGTAGCCTAGCTAGCCGAAATAAGGCTTTTCGAGCCTAAGCGAGTAAAGCGTTTCCGGCAAGCATACGGAATAATCTATCGAGACTGTGAAAGTATTATGACTTTAACTTCCCCCTTTGTAAAAGGGGGATCGAGGGGGATTTTATTAAGCCATAGGTTATTGATATTTAATAATAATTTTTTAATAGATCAAATCTCCCCTAACCCCTCTTTGCTAAAGAGGGGTAATAAAAAGAATACTTTCACAGTCTCTATCGCATAAACACATTATGATAGCCAACTACGGTGCAATACGGCTATCGCTTACACCCTACGGAAAGCATTTCTACTATCGGTATCGAATCTCTACAGCATCAGTACCCAGCAGTGCTTTTAATCTTACTAAAAGTCCATCGGTTGGATGTACGCGCCATTCATCACCTAATTGCACAACCGCCCTCGCTTGATCAGACCTATAGGCAATACTAACTGGACAACCACCTTTTTTAAAGGGTGTTAAAACTTCAGCTAATTGTTCAGTTAAATTGTTAATTGATTTGGATAGCTCCCAAGTTATCTGTAGCCCTCTTGCAAACTGTTCTCTTGCTTGGTCGATATCGTAGAGTTTTTCTACAGTTAAACGTAAATTACCAGAAAAATTATCGATAGCTAAACCACCTTCAGCAATTAATACACTGTCTTTTGACAATAGACTCCGATAAGTTTCATAAACATCACCAAATAAAGCACATTCAAGTCGACCACTATTGTCATCTAAAGTGGCAAAACCCATGGTACCGCCTTTTTTATTTTGTCGAGTGCGAACATCTACGATCAAACCGGCGACTCGCGCTTCTACACTGCCACGCCCTACTTTTAAAGCGGCTATTTTGCCGTGCGTATAATGTTTCAATTCAGCTTCATAGGCATCGATAGGATGCCCTGTTAAAAATAAGCCTAAGGTAGTTTTTTCAGCGGCTAAACGCTCAAGATCTGTCCAAGGTGTTACAGCATATTCATAAGAAGGCGTTATAATATCCTCATTTTCTTCTAGCTCTGATCCCGGTAGCGAGAACAAATCATTTTGACCGCTTTTCATCATTTTGCCGTGCTGTTCAGCAACACGTAAAGCTATTGGTAATTCTGCTAAATGACTGGCACGATTAGGATCAAATTCATCAAAAGCTCCTGCACGAATTAAGGCTTCGAGTACTCGACGATTAAACTTACGCAAATCTACGCGTTGACATAAATCATAAAGCCCTAAAAACACGCCATGTTCTTCGCGCTCTATTAGCATATCTTCTATTGCGCCCTGCCCTACGCCTTTAACTGCTCCCAAACCATAAATAATATGATCTGCTTCGTTGACTGTAAATTGATACATGGATCTATTAATAGCAGGAGGCACTATGGATATTTTCATTTGCCGACATTCTTCTATTAGAATCACTACTTTGTCAGTGTTATCCATATCAGAGGATAATACCGCTGCCATAAAAGCCGACGGATAATGAGCTTTTAGCCAAGCAGTTTGATAAGCAACCAAAGCGTAAGCCGCAGAATGTGATTTATTAAAACCATAGCCAGCAAACTTTTCCATTAAGTCGAAAACATAAGTTGCAATATCTTCTTCAACGTTATTTTGTACAGAGCCTTCTAAGAATTTACCTCGCTCTTTAGCCATTTCTTCAGGCTTTTTCTTACCCATAGCGCGGCGTAGCATATCCGCGCCGCCTAAAGTATACAGAGCCATTTCTCTAGCGATTTGCATCACTTGTTCTTGATACAAAATAACGCCGTTAGTGGGCTTTAAAATAGGCTCTAAGATAGGATGTGCATATTCAGCTTTGGCTCCATGTTTTACATTGATGTAATCATCAACCATGCCCGATTCTAAAGGCCCAGGACGAAATAGCGCTACCAATGCAATAATGTCATCAAAACAATCGGGCTTAAGCTTTTTAATCAGCTCCTTCATGCCTCGAGATTCTAACTGGAACACAGCCGTAGTCAGACCATTCTTTAGCAGAACATAAGAGGCTAAGTCATCTCTGGGTATAGTGGTAATATCGACTAAAGCCTCACCCGCAAGGCGTTTTTTATTATTAATGGTTTGCAAAGCCCAATCAATAATAGTCAACGTTCGCAGCCCTAAAAAGTCGAACTTGACTAGACCAACGGCCTCTACGTCATCTTTATCAAACTGAGTAACTAGATTACTGCCATCTTCTTCACAATATAAAGGCGTAAAATCAGTCAGCTTAGTGGGAGATATCACCACACCACCAGCATGTTTACCCGCATTTCTGACAGTCCCTTCCAGTGATAACGCCATATCAATCAAGGCCGTCACTTCTTCTTCGGTATCGTATAGCAACTTAAGATCGGGACTATCGACTAAGGCTTTAGTCAAAGTCATGCCGATTTCAAACGGAATCAATTTAGCTAAGCGATCAACAAAAGGATAAGAAAAACCTAATACCCGACCTACATCGCGGATCACCGCCTTAGCAGCCATAGAACCATAAGTAATAATCTGTGCGACATGATCTCGACCATAATGACGCGCCACATAATCAATTACTTCATCACGCCTATCCATGCAAAAGTCGATATCAAAATCAGGCATCGATACCCGTTCTGGATTCAAAAATCGCTCGAATAATAAATCAAATTCGATAGGGTCTAAATCGGTAATTTTGAGTGCATAAGCTACTAAGGAACCTGCACCAGAGCCTCGACCTGGGCCGACCGGAATAAGATTGTTTTTAGCCCACTGTATAAAATCAGCCACAATCATAAAATAACCAGGGAAGCCCATTTGGCTGATCATCTTCAATTCAAAATCTAAACGCTGATAATACACGACCCTATTTTCTTCATCTGTGCCTGCACCCACCGCAGGATAATGTAAAAATCGTTCTTCTAGGCCTTTTTCAGCCTCTAGGGTCATGTGCTCACTTAAAGTCATACCAGCGGGCACAGGAAAATCGGGTAAAAAGTTTTCACCCAAAGTCAGCGAAATGGAGCAACGTTTAGCAATTTCTACTGTATTTTCTAAGGCTTCTGGAATATCCGAAAACAATTGCTGCATTTCTTCAGAGCTGCGTAAATACTGCTGATCGGTATAATCTTTTGGCCTAGCATCATCATCTAAAACCCGCCCTTGATTAATACAGACGCGGACTTCATGCGCTGCAAAATCTGATTGCTTTAGAAAGCGTACATCATTGGTTGCTACCACAGGTAAACTCATGAGTGCAGCTAATTCAACTGCGGCATCTATATAAGCTTCTTCATCAACTTTACCTACACGCTGCAATTCCAGATAGAAGGAATTTTTAAATAACTCTGACCATTGCTGCGCTAATCGCTGCGCTACTGTTTTTTTACCCGCGACTAAAGCTTTACCGATATCGCCATCCATTGCCCCGGACAAAGCAATTAACCCTTGATGATTGGAAGCTAGCCACTCATACCGTAGCATGGGTACACTTAAATACTGTCCTTCTTGATAAGCTTTTGATACCAACTCAGTCAGTGTGACATATCCGACATTATTATTGACCAACAAGGTAAGCCGATAAGGAACCGACGGCTCATCAGGGTTATAAATTAATACATCAGCGCCCGCTATGGGTTTAATACCTTGAGCTCTGGCGGTTTTATAAAACTTAACTAAAGAAAATAAATTAGCGTGTTCGGTCACAGCAATGGCGGGCATATTAAGTTCCGCCAAACGTTTAATTAAAGGCTTGATCTTGACCGTGCCATCGACCAACGAAAATTCGCTATGTAATCTTAAATGAATAAAAGCTGGTTGCATCTGGGTTAATATATTTAATGTAGAGGGAATGATATTTAATTAAAGAGTTACCAACTTAAGACCGGACAAAACACTTATGTCGGTTGGGTTAGGCGCTAGAGACTGTGAAAGTATTATGACTTTAGCTTCCCCCTTTGTAAAAGGGGGATCAAGGGGGATTTTATTAAGTCATAGGTTATTGATATTTAATAATAATTTTTTAATAGATCAAATCTCCCCTAACCCCTCTTTGCTAAAGAGGGGAATAAAAAGAATACTTTCACAGTCTCGCTAGCCATAACCCAACTCAGGGACTGGTAGAGAGGGCTTCGTGATGCCTTTCTACCTACCCGCGACAAACGAGAGTAAAACAACGTTACTTCTTAAAATCAGTTATGTATTATTAAGCATCATGATTTTCCAATGCATACTCATAATGCTTAACTGTAGCAAGTAATACATCATCAACGAATTATGGATAATCTTGTCTAGTCGGTCTGACCATAATATCGCTAATATGAACATGGGGTGGCTGGCTAACTATGAAATGTATGGTATTAGCAACGTCTTCACCTATGAGCAAAGGTCCAAACTTATCTTTAAAATTTTGCACTAGCTCATCGCTATAACCCGCTTCAGCTTGAAAGCCACTCAGTAACAAACCAGGCTCAACTAACGATACCCGAATACCTTTGGGACCCAGTTCACGACGCAAACCTTCTGCTAATGAATGGACTGCAAATTTAGTCGAACCATATACAGCACTAAATGGCGAAATATGACGCCCGACCACTGAACCTATGATGACAATATCAGCTGTAGATACTGGGTAATCAAACGACTGATGATCTAGCATATGCTTAGCCGCTTTTTGCAACAAAGCTAAAGTACCCATGACATTTATTTTTAATACAGTTTCAAATTCCGCTAAATCAGCATCTTTAACTGAACCACCTAGACCACGACCTGCATTGGCGACAACAATGTCAGCCGCTTTACCGAAGTGCTGATAAGCACTAGTAAATAAAGAATCTAAAACCAGTTGATCACTAGCATCACCAGCAACACCAAAAAATGAACCGCCTAATTCTTGCGTTAAAGCCTTTAATTTTTCGACATTACGGCCACTACCCAGCACAGCAAAGCCTTCAGCTATAAATTTTCTAACGGTAGCCTCACCGATACCTGAGGTCGCTCCCGTTACAATCGCTATACGTTTAAAATTTTCAGACATTTTTATTCTCAATGATTTATGGTGGCTACTAACTTATGTCAGTAAATATTAGTTTTAACCCTACAATTATGGCTTTGCCATCTACACAAACAATTATCCCAGCGGCACACCTCAGAAGCATAGGTATCTACACAAATAATTGTTAGCATTTCCACGCAAGAACGATAACATTGTGGTGAAGATCGTAGGGGCGTATGCAATAGAGACTGTGAAAGTATTTTCATTTTTGGCTTCCCCCTTTGTAAAAGGGGGATCGAGGGGGATTTTTATAAATCATAGATCACTAATATTTAATGATTATTGTTTAATAGACCCAATCTCCCCTAACCCCTCTTTGCTAAAGAGGGGAAATAATAAGAATACTTTCACAGCCTCAATACGCCCCTACGGTGTTTTTTATCGTTTCCACACCGATAAGAAACTTGTTTATATACCTATGCCTTAGAAGAGAGTAGCCTAAACTTAAAAGCCCAATGTTCTCCCCCCCCCTCTAGATAACCCCTTTACAAAGGGGAAAGCTAAAATAATTATATTTTCATAGTTTCATTCGCCCCTACATTCGTTTAACGATGTGTTTTCAGAGCTAATTTTTATTTCAGTCGACGGACATTCTATAAGTAGCAATAATTGAACAAATTACGGCTTAATTTAGACATTGTAACTTTTATCATCTTTTAAATTAGTTTAAAAAATAGATTATCGATAATTTTACACAATTTTGTAAAATTCATAGCAAGTATTAAATTATGAGGTCATAAATAATCTCCGTCTAAAGTAATAGGCAAATCATAACCTCCCTAGATACTTTTATGCTTATGACTTTTATTTGCGCAAGAGTCGACAAAATACTTGAAAGACTTACGAATCCTTATCTACTTTAATATTAATGTAATCCAAATCTGATTTAATGGATGTGGTAATTTTTGTAACTTTGATAGTATTTTCGTAAGTTTCAATGTTATTTAGCTACTAGCATCAAAACGGCAAACCAGTGCCGAATTTAAATTGAGGAACTAAGCAAGCCAACAAGAGATTTTTTAAATTTA
>Ga0214182_1000068_pt1 | contig 50700 bp, 62 predicted proteins | sample TroBogEpilimnion_8_FD_153020 | JGI IMG/M metagenome (GOLD analysis project Ga0214182, IMG submission 153020) | Freshwater microbial communities from Trout Bog Lake, WI - 14NOV2007 epilimnion | ecosystem: Environmental > Aquatic > Freshwater > Lake > Epilimnion/Euphotic zone | place: Trout Bog... | reverse complement strand
CTGACTTTTTAAGCGTAAATTCTGGCTCACCTGTCGGGTGAATAACTTTGGGCGGTAAAATCATGGCTCGGCTCAAAGAATATAATCTTTACAGATTTTATGCTTTTGTTCAACTGCGGTTTTTAGGTTTATTCGATCAAAGAACTTTTCTAGGTCGATGTCCACCACGTAAGGTTTACCATTATTGATAATCTGTTGTGCCGCTGCTACGGCTTGATGCGCGCTGCGACTTGGGTGAAATCCATAACTGTGCGGTGAAAAGCACGGCTCAAAAATCGGTTCCAGTAACAGCTTTAGTGTTGTTTGCACCACGCGGTCACGCACCGTCGGTATGCCAAGTAAACGCACACCTTTGCCATCAGGCTTAGGAATTTCTACTCGTCGTACCGGCGAAGGTTGATAAGTCCAATTACAAAGTTCCTGTTGCAATTGACTTAGCTCCTCGTCTAAATTGGCTTCAAAGTCCTCAATGCTCACACCATCTATACCGGCCGCACCTTTGTTCTTCTTAACCAGTTTAAAGCCTACTCCCAAATACAGCGTTGAGCATAGGTTGTCGAAAAGTCTTGGTTCCTCTATTAATAGGCTCATATCGCTCATTTTACTCATGTTGCAGCAGTCTTTCGTCAATCGTGCACCAACGATTCGTCCACTGTTTACGGCGCGGATAGTCGTTGGCTCCTGTGTGGCTGATCTCAAACTGCCAGTCAAATGTAACGACCATGGCCCTAATTCTAATAACTCAACTAAATAATCTACATTAAAGATTTGCCTCTGTTTTAAGGTCCGATTTAAGGTATCGGATAGATTATCTAAGGCAGTTTTAATTGAATTTATATTGTCATATTGAAGAACAGCGCCTACAGATCTTTGTTCACGAGGCACGAAAACGCCTTTTTGACTATCAAAGAGAATCTTTCCATCTAATACGATATAGCCACTCTGTGGCTGTAACGTGCCAGCCACTAAACCCATCAACGTACTTTTTCCTGCTCCTGATTTACCTTATAGACCTGTAGTGGTATCGCTTATAGAAAGTTGTGTATTTAAATTAAAATGTCCTCTACGAGAGTTTTACATTCATTTCCAATAGCATAAGCATCCTTAATAGGTAATAAACACAATCTTAGCATATAGCGCTATGTACAAAAGTAAATAGCGCCATGAGAACTCTACCCAAGAATATTTAGTCTTGTCTACTTTTCACTAACAAATAATTGAAATAATACTCTTGGAAAAAATGCAAAAAAATATAACCCCCCTTTTTTGTATCCTAGTAAGCGATTCTTGTTGGTAATAAACAAGCAATTTGTCGGCTTTCCTACAAACACATACAGAAAAAATCGCATATTTTCAGTACATTACCTCATGGCATATAGATTGCTAATATCAACATAAACGTAGTGAATTAATATGAGCATCTATGAAATCGACAAAAGACATCGCTGTACTACTAGATGAGCCTGCTTGTGAACACAACAAGAAAGAAAAGTCTGGTTGTGCAAAACCCAAACCAGGGGCATCAGCAGGAGGCTGTGCTTTTGATGGTGCTCAAATTGCCTTATTACCTATTGCCGATGTTGCACACATAGTACATGGACCCATCGCCTGTGCTGGGAGCTCTTGGGACAATCGAGGCACTCGATCTTCAGGCGCGACTCTTTATCGCATCGGGATGACTACCGATTTAACCGAACAAGACATCGTGATGGGGCGTGCAGAAAAGCGCTTGTTTCATGCGATTAAACAAGCCATCGACACTTACGCGCCACCCGCTGTTTTTATTTATAACACCTGTGTTCCCGCTTTAATTGGGGATGACATTAACGCTGTTTGCAAATCTGCACAAGTGCGCTGGGGCGTCCCTGTCGTGCCCATTGATAGTGCTGGTTTTTATGGTACTAAAAATTTAGGTAACCGTATTGCAGGTGACGCCATGGTTAATCATGTGATTGGCACGCGTGATCCAGATCCCCTACCCGAAGCTGATCGTTCAAACTTTCCTGCGATATCTCCTAACTTTAAAGTTCATGATGTGAATTTAATCGGTGAATACAATATTGCCGGTGAATTCTGGCATGTCTTACCGTTACTTGATGAACTTGGCTTACGGATACTCTGTACTTTATCGGGTGATGCGCGCTTTCGAGAAGTTCAGACCATGCACAAAGCCGAAGTTAATATGATGGTTTGTTCTAAGGCCATGGTTAATGTTGCTAGGAAGTTAAATCAACAATATGGCACGCCTTGGTTTGAAGGGAGTTTTTATGGCATTACAGATACTAGCCAATCTTTAAGAGATTTTGCAAAAGCACTTAATGACGACGATCTAACTGCACGCACAGAAGCTTTAATTCTGCGTGAAGAAACTCAAATAAGAAAAGAACTCGAACCTTGGAAAACACGCCTTAAAGGTAAACGAGTTTTATTATTTACCGGTGGCGTTAAAAGTTGGTCTGTTATCTCAGCCTTACAAGATTTAGGTATGGTAGTGGTAGCAACCGGCACTAAAAAATCAACCGAAGAAGATAAAGCCAGAATTCGCGAATTAATGGGTGAAGACACCGTTATGATTGATGATGGCAGCCCAAGAGCCTTATTAAAAATCGTACATGACTATAAAGCAAATATCTTAATTGCTGGCGGTCGTAATATGTATACCGCCTTAAAAGCCAAAGTGCCTTTCTTAGATATTAACCAAGAACGCGAGTTTGGTTACGAAGGTTATCGTGGAATGCTTGAGTTAGTAAGACAATTGGCTCTCACTATTGAGAGCCCAGTATGGGAAGCGGTTAGGGCCCCTGCCCCATGGACAAAAAAAGCCACAACCTTATCCGTTAAAACGCAAATGGAGTGCAGATAATGCCTGAGATCCTTAAAAGAAATAAAGCATTATCCGTTAATCCCTTAAAAGCGAGTCAACCCATTGGTGGCACATTAGCTACATTAGGCTTCAATCGTTCTATGCCTATGCTACACGGCTCACAAGGTTGTACAGCCTTTGCCAAAGTGTTTTTTGTTAGACACTTCAGAGAACCCATTCCTTTACAAAGTACGGCCATGGATCAAGGTAGCTCGGTTATGGGGGCAGATGAAAATGTCCGTGAAGGCATTAAAACGATTGCCGAGAAATCCCGTCCAGCTTTAATCACTATCTTAACTACTGGCCTAGCTGAAACTCAAGGAGCGGATGTACAGCGTAATGTCCGAGAGTTTAAAGCAGCTAATCCTGAGTATGCTGATATTGCTGTAGTTGGGGTAAACACGCCTGACTTTACTGGCAGTGTTGAAACTGGCTATGCGCTAACACTGACAGAAATCATACGAGCCGTTGTTCCCGATGCTAAAACGGCTGACACTTATCCAGGCAAACGCAAAAAACAAGTTAATGTCTTAGCCAATTACATGCTTACGTCAGGTGATTTAGAAGCCCTACGCGAAATCTTTGAACAATTTAACCTAAGACCTGTTTTTATTCCTGATATATCTGATTCTTTAGATGGTTGTTTAACTGCTGAAGATTTCAGCCCTGTTACCATTGGTGGCACACCCATGTCTGAATTATTAACGGTAGGTGATGCACTTGCTACTGTTGTGATAGGCGCCTCCTTAAATAAAGCCGCCGATTTATTAGCAGAAAGAACAGGTGTACCTTCCTACTCTTTAGGTCATTTGTATGGGTTAAAAGCAAACGACGAATTGATTAGTGCATTAGTAGAAATTAGTGGTAACGACGTACCTGAACGCATTGAAAGACAACGGGCACAGTTACAAGATGCCATGCTTGACACTCACTTTATGCTCGGTCAATTACGTATCGCTATTGCTGCGGACGCTGACTTATTAAGTGCATTAGTCGATCTTGTGCAAGAAATGGGGGCTGAAGTTGTTACAGCTATCACCTCTTGTAACGTACCATTACTAGCAACAATACCTGTAGACACCATCAAAATTGGTGACTTAGAAGATATGGAGCTATTAGGCAGAGAAAATAGGGCGCAATTGGTTATTGGTAATTCACATGCCGTCGATACTGCAGAACGCTTAGGTGTGCCTATCTTGCGAGTTGGTTTTCCTTTATACGACATTATTGGTGGCTATCAAAAAACCTGGATTGGCTATCGAGGCACCCGCCAAACTTTGTTTGATTTAGCAAATTTAGTCATTAGTTTTTCACATGAAGAAATACCGGCTTATCGTTCCATTTATGGACAAAAGCCCGCATCAGAACTTACCGACTATCCTCCGTCATGTCATTAACCCGTCGAATGCTCATTGTGCAAACAACTGAGAACAGGAGTTTTATGGATACTGCAATTAAAGTCGCCTTTGCGACCACTGATATGGAAACAGTTAACCAACATTTTGGTTCGGCAAAATCCTTTGCACTCTATGTGGTGGATATAGAGAACTCTGAATTACTTGAAGTTGCCCAGTTTGGTCAACTAAGCCAAGACGGTAACGAAGATAAGCTATCGGTCAAAATTGATTTATTAACAGGCAGCGCCGCTGTTTATTGCCAAGCAGTCGGCGGCTCGGCTATTAATCAATTAATCCTTAAAGGTATTCATCCTGTAAAAGTACATGATGGTTGCAAAATTAAAGACTTAATCGTCGATTTACAAAATGAAATGAAAGCTGGGCCATCCAGTTGGTTGGCCAAAGCAATTAGCCTAAACAAGCGTCCTGATCCTGATCGCTTTAATAGGATGGCCGAAGAGGGCTGGGACGAATAACTTAAAATTTTTTAGTTAAAAACACTATTAGCGTTGCCCTATTCATACTCGAGCTGAGTTATTGAAAAACAGCGCACTCATTAAACTTACCTAACTGAGGAAATACCATGGCCGTTGCAGAACTAGTCATACAAGAAAATGATGTTAATTTAGACTCTGATATAGTAAAAGATTACATCAAACAATTACGTGCAATAGACACCTACGACACCTACGAAGGCTGGTCTACTGCCAAAATTATTGATCCCGTTGTGTTAACTAAAGAACGTAAACAAAAAATCCCAGTGATTGGTGATCCTGAAGAAATCACAATTGCGCGCTTAAAAGCCTATTACAATTCATTAGCCACGCTAATTGAAAAAAGAACCGGCTTGATGGCGGCTCCTATTATCACTATTACCCATGAAGGCTTTGGTCGCGCATTAATTATGGTAGGCAAACTTGTCGTCGTTGATAAAGTATTACGTGATACGCATCGCTTTGGCTTTGCAAGTCTGGATGATTTATGTGAGAAAAGTGAAAAGGCTATTGAAAAAGCCTTAGGTCTAATCGAGAAATATAGAAACGCAGCCACTGACTAAGCTCAATCTGTAATTTATATCGCCCAACTAGCTATAAAATTTTTCTAAGGAGACTTTTAATGAGTCCTGAAGACTTAAAAAAACTCGAAAAAGAAGTTAAAAAAACTAAACGCTTAGCCAGCGAACAAGCCATGGAATTACATGACTTAATTGAAGACAAATTGCCTGATGCCTATGGCGAACTAATGGGCATTGCAGAAGCGACCTTCCAAGCCTGTAAAGCGTGGGATGAAGCTAATCAAAAATTAAACGCTGCGCTTGCTGAAGTCGCTTAATAGGAGACAATCATGTCTGAATTTATAACGGGTGTAACGTTTGGTGGAACAGAATGGACACCTAATTATGTCACTAAAATTAATCAAAGCACCTGCATAGGCTGTGGTCGATGCTTTAAAGTGTGTCCACGTGATGTATTTGATTTAGTCGAAAAATCAGAGGCACTAGATCCAGAGGATTTTGATGATGATTATGGTGATTTTGAGGATGAAGATGATAACAGCATGGTCATGAGCATCAAAAATCCATTGGATTGTATTGGTTGCGAAGCTTGCTCAAAAGTATGCCCAAAAACTTGTTTTACCCATCAACATAAAAAAGCTGCTTAAAAGGAATACTGCCATGCCTAGACCCGATAAACATGTATTTATTTGTACTCAAAACAGACCTCAAGGTCATCCAAGAGGTTCGTGCTCAAGTAAAGGTTGTGCGGACATTATGACTGAATTTATGAACGAAATTCAGAGTCGTAATTTATTCGAAAAAATTGGTTTAACCAATACCGGTTGTATGGGCCCCTGTATGATGGGACCTAGTGTCTTGGTTTATCCTGAAGGCATTATGTATGGTAATTTACAAAAAGCCGATGTTAAAACCATCATTGAACAGCATTTAATCGGCAATGAACCGGTCACCGATTTAATGGTTCCTGCTGAGATTTGGTAATGACTCACGAAACATCTGGCTCTGGAGATTTATCTACCCAAGTCATCAATCATAAAGCATTGGCTGAAGCAATTTGTCTAAAACTGCGAACTGAAATCACTAAACTAGGTTTTGCAGAATCCGACATTAAATACTATCCAAAATATGCTGAAGCCAATTATGAGTTAATTAAAGACCCTTATACCGGAGATTTTAATCTTTGCTGTTATTGGTACGATGACACTCACAAAAATCGTATTGGTCGATTGCATTTTAATAGCGACGGCACTTTTTATGCGGACTATGATGTTGTTAAGACACATCCTGTCAAATCAAAATGGTTTGTTGAAGGTGTCACCGCTTGGGGACGTCCTAGCAATATTAAAGCGGAAGCTAAACTGTTAGAAATGCCGGCCTAAACAAATGCAATCACCCAAAACCTTATATGACTTATTAATTGACCACGCTAATAGTGACGCCAGCGTTACTGAGTTTACGTTGGGCTTAGTCTGGAGTGTTTGTAAAACACAACAACTTGGTTTAGCGATGAGTCCGGGCATACCCACACGAACACTCACTTGGCCAGGGACTTTAGTGGGCAAACCCATCCGTGAATTAGTCAGTTGGATTAAAGAATGGGACCCCTATGCGGCCACCGTTGGCATGGCGGCCATTAATTGCAGTTTAAATCGCTATGAACTACCCGCGGGCATCACTTTATTATCTGCACTTGATAAAGGAAATCTAGCCGTATTTGAGCATTTTTTACCTCGATTAATCGATAAAAAAGTTGTGATTATTGGTAGATATCCAGGTATTGAAGCTTATGCTAAACAACTTAATCTCACCATCATAGAACGTCAACCCCAAGGAAGCGACTTACCTGATCCTGCTGCTGAGTTTTTAATTCCAGAAGCTGATTGGGTTTTTATTACCGCTAGTTCAATCACTAACAAAACTTTTCCTCGTTTGGCTGCATTAGCTAAAAATGCCACAACTGTCCTCATGGGCCCTACCGTGCCATGGATGCCTCAATGGCATGAGTTTGATATCAATTATTTAGCAGGAATTGAAATAGTTGATCCCGTCAAACTATCCCAAACAACCGCAGAAGGAGGTGGTGTGCGCGTCTTTGAGAATGGCGCTTGCTACCGTATTGTGGAACTTAGCCCCAACAATTGTATGAATTGGTTAAAAACCCGCATCGCCCAAGATTTCGCTGAAAAAGCGCAACTAAATCAAGCCATGGACTATTGGTATGGTAGCGGTAACCGTAGCCGTTTTCCTGAGTTTAATCAATTACAAGATATTACTAATCGCCTATCTCGGATGGATACCAGTTATAAACAATTATGGGACATTCATCACGGAACATCTGCATGAATCCATTTTTTGCCAAACGTAGGGTTATCATTTATTACAATGGTGCTATCAGCGCCTTAACGCTATTTACACAATTTGCCAATGAATGCGTGTGCTACCCTACTCCATTGCCTGCACTTTCTGAATACCTAGAACTTGATGAGCAATCTGCCATTTTAGAACTGCCACCAACCAATTTAATACCTGAAGTGTGTGCGCACTTTGGCATTCCTGATGATTTATTAAAGATTAACCCTGAATATATTGAGCGAGTAGATACACCAGATGGCATTATCACTGTATATCTAGTGCAATTTACCTTGCTAGATCCACCCAATGCTTTAATGACCGAAAAAGGCGCCAAACTTAAACGCCTTACCGAATTAAGACAAAGCACTCCTGCAGAACTTGATCTTTTACGCCGTGCTTATGCCACCATAATGGAATCATAAGCATGTTCGATTGCATGGATGAGATCAATCCCTCAGATGACCCAGTCTATCAGCCAACCGGCCCCTATATTCCTGAGGCAAATGATTGTATGCGCTGTGGCTTATGTATCAGTCTATGCCCGACTTATAAAATAAATCAGATAGAAGCAGAAACACCGCGCAGTCGTATTCGTACTATTGATAAAATATTAAGTAACACTGGATATGTGTCTGCTGAAGAATTAAGTTATCTTAATCATTGCACGCAATGTCGCGCGTGTGAAACGATGTGCCCTAGTCAAATGGCTTATGGTCAATTATTTGATCAAACACGTGAAAAGCTTTTAACGACGCAATCTTCAAAATCTAAGACTCATCTTTTAGCCCCCTTAGGTTTTAAATTACTTGAGCATAAAAAACTATTTTCTGTAGTCACCGTGTTTATAGCCGCTTATCAAAAAAGTGGCTTAGCCTATATAGTAAAAAAGACCCCACTACTAAATTGGCTTAACCTAGCTAAAGCTGAAAACATCTTACCTAAGGTTAGTTTAAAAGGCTTAGCAGATAACTATCCAAGCTCACACCCCAAAGCTACAGTAGGCTTATTTACGGGTTGTATGGGGGCGGCTTTTGATCAAGAAACCTTACTAGCCACGATTAAAGTGCTAAATGCTATTGGTTTTAATGTAGTAGTCCCTAAACAACAAAACTGTTGTGGAGCTTTACATCAGCATCAAGGTCAGCCGCAAATAGCAAGTCAATTAGCCACCAACAATATCCAAGCTTTTAACACCTTAGCTGTGGATGCCATTATTTACACCGCCAGTGCTTGTGGACTCATGCTAAAGGAGTATCCAAGTAAAGATGAACTAGCGTCATTTAAAGCACCACTTTTTGATATAACAGAGTTTTTATGTAACCATTGGCCGGCCAATATTAAACTGCATGCCCAGAATTTATTAGCTACAACAATTGCCGTACATGAACCTTGTAGTCAACGAAATATCAACAAGGTTTCTGAAAAGAAACATCAATATGCCTACGAATTATTACAGAAAATAACCGGCTTATCGGTAACACCTTTACCAGATAATCAAACTTGTTGCGGTGCAGGTGGTGTTCATTGTTTAACCCATCCAAAAATAGCGGCCCCCCTTAGAGCCCTAAAATTAGATCATTTTAAAAACTCAGCAGCAGACTATTTAGTGAGTACAAACCTAGGCTGTGCTTTACACTTAAATAGTGGAATGACTCCAAAACAATCGGCAGACTTACCTAAGGTGATACACCCCATCGTGCTTATTGCTAAAGCCCTAAACCACTAACATTTTATTTTAGCTGCGCATGCCTAAAACAATTGATGGTGTGATCATTGGTCATACCAATTGCCTGCATATAAGCATAACAAATCACACTACCCACATATTTAAAGCCGCGCTTTTTTAGTTCTTTACTAATTTTTAAAGACACATCAGTCGTAACAGGAATTTCATATGCCGTAGACCAAGTATTTTGGATGGGTTTATGATCGACAAAACTCCAAATAAACTGATCAAAACTACCCCATTCTGCTTGAATAGCTATAAAAGCTTTGGCGTTTGAGACTACAGAATTTATTTTTAAGCGGTGTCTGACAAGGCCAGAATCTTGTAATAAAGTAGCCAACTTTGCATCATCATATTCAGCAATAATAGCCGGCTCAAAATTATCAAAGGCCAATTGATAAGCCGCGCGTTTCTTTAAAATAGTTAGCCAGCTTAAACCCGCTTGCGCACCCTCTAAACATAGTAACTCAAATAACAAGCGCTCATCATGCACAGGTACACCCCACTCTGCATCGTGATATTGTGCTTCAAATTGACTATTAATAGCCCAAGCGCATTGCCTTATCGTCATATAAGTAAAAGCTCCGAACCGACATACCTTAAACCAATCAACTGCGTTTTTTGCCAGTTTTGTGTGTGATAAAACGCTAAAGCATCCACATTATTTTTATCAGCCAATAACTGTTAACGCTTAAGGCCATGTTCTTTAGCCCAGCGAATTGCTTCAGATAATAATTTTGTGGCGATGCCTTGCTGACGATACTCAACTGAAACAATCAAATCTTCAAGTAACCCGACAAGACCACCTTCTGCAGTCGAAATCATAGTTTGTATACTACACATACCTACAACTTGATCGATCCCACCCACCTCAGCTACGCAAACACAATCTTTACTACTGTTTATTAACAAATCCAAACCCGTAGCTTGCTTGTCATAATCAATTAAAAAATCAGCCTCTATAGAAAACAAAGCCTCTAATAACAGCACTAATTGTGGAATATCAGATGTGACTGCAGGTCTTATTTTGATCATTTTCAGAAAGCCTAATGTAAACCGATTTTTAATATTAAATTGTATAGCATTTTTCTCAAAAAGAACGCGCATACAGATATCGTTACTGCGTATACCTTGCGTATAAATAATAAGTAACACTCTAACCGCTAAACAAATATTAAAATCGTTGTTGCCATCCTGCCAAAACTTAAGTGTTGAAGAAACAATAAGGCCTATTTTCTATAGGCGACTGGCTTAGGTGAAAATAAAGTGCTGTGCGTTTTTCGCCAATGGCTTGTGCGAGAGGGAGATAAGCCATTAATTTCGCCGATAGGAAGTTTGTTTTCGATTATAGCAACTGCGAGCCGCGGATAGAAGGTTAAACCCGCGGTTGGCGCGCGCGATACGCGAGCGCAAACTCAAAAGCACACGAAAAAAAATAACAATCCGCGGATCGGGCAGAACATATTCCCATTCGATAAGGAATAGGCGGATGCTTTTACGCATAAGAAGATTTGATATCTCAGGCGCGGATCGAAGCCTTGGATACGCGGATCGCGCGCGCTAAAAAATTATTGGAGTTCTCCTATCCGCGAAAAACTGATGGCAACCGCGGATTGATGGTTTAGATCAGTTTATTGCGTAGGGTAACGGCGAATCGCGTTTCTTATATTTATATTGAATGTTTCAGCCGTGAGTCGCGTGGCGTATCCGCGGGTAATTTTTTGATAATCGATGTTTGTCATCGACTTATCATACTGAAAAATAATGGTTTTTATTTAAGAACCCGTTTTGCCTACGCTAAACCCTTTTGCAATCAACTTTCTTTGTGTCAATTATAGCGCCGGCAGAGGAAAACCATTAATCGCTCATCGCTGGGATGGGTGAACACATGCTTAATATAATTGTTATTACTGATCACGATTCATTAATACGCCAATTCTTTATTTACTTTAAGACATAACGCTATATAATATCCATAAATATAAATATAGCTATGTGTATGAAATAACTTTCTAATTTATATGAATAAATACTAACCACCACAAAAGGTATTCATTATGAAAGCAAGTGCACGAAATCAATTTAATGGGACTGTCAGCAATATTGTTATCGGTGCGGTTAATGCTGAGGTTTTTATCTCTTTAAAAGGCGGAGAAGATCTCGTCGCGTCAATAACCAAAAAATCACTTGAAACTCTAAATATAAAAATTGGCATTGAAATTTTAGCATTAGTTAAAGCCCCCCAAATCATTATCGTTTCAGATTTTGGAGACTACAAACTATCGGCTCGTAATCAATTAAAAACCACCATATCAGAGATTAAAGCGGGGGCGGTTAACGCAGAAGTCATTATGGAATTGAATGGTGGTGAAGTTATAGCGGCGACTGTCACTAATGATAGTGTTGAAACCCTAGGTTTAAGAAAAGGCGCGGAAGTAACCGCGATATTTAAAGCGGGCGCTGTTATTTTAGCAGTAGCAAACTAAGCAAATCAGCCAGACTGTTATAAGAGTAATGCATCAACATACGCCAGTTAACAACTGGCGTATGTTGATTAACGCCGACGGCGTTGCACGGTTTGTGGGTCTGCCGTAATCTGACGGTATATCTCTACCCTATCCCCTTCTTTTACCGTTGTATCTAAAGGTGATATTTTTCCAAATATGCCAACTTTTTGAGTACTTAAATTAATCTCAGGATACAACTTTAATACGCCAGATAACAAAATCGCTTGTTCAATGGTACTATCATCAGGCACTTCTAAACGCATCCATAATTGTCTATCGGATTCAGCGTAGCAAACACCCACATTCATTAGCAATTCTCCTTTATCTCAACAGGTTTTTTTCTTGCCGCCAAAGCATTATCAATCATGCGTTTTCCGACAATGATAAAGGCCAACATAATAAAGCCACCGGGTGGTAAGGCCATTAACAAAAAGCCTTTGTAGTTGGGTATAACGGTTACTTCTAAAAACTTAAATGACTCACCTAATAACAAAGAGGCATTGGCAAATAAAGTACCTGAGGCACTTATTTCTCTTGCCGCACCTAAAGCAACTAAAACTAATAAAAATCCTAAACCCATCATCAAGCCATCCCATAACGCTAACTTGACCGGTTGCTTTGAGGCAAAGGATTCTGCCCGCCCTAATAGGGCGCAGTTAGTCACAATCAGGGCTATAAATAATCCCAAAACCTTATAAAGTTCATGTGCCCAAGCATTCATTAAAATATCAACTAAGGTAACTAAAGCCGCAATCAATAACACAAAGACTGGGATACGAATTTCACCCGGAATTAAATGTCTGGCCACAGAAATTAAGCCATTAGAAGCAATAATAACCACCAGTGTCGCCAAGCCCATCCCTAGTCCATTGGTGGCGGTTCCTGTTACGGCTAACAAAGGACATAAAGCCAAATTTTGCCCAAAGACAATATTGTTATTCCAAATACCATCTGCAGCGATTCTACGATAAATGTCTGACATACATTACGCTCCTATTGGTTAACGAGTTGTGCATGCTTAGCTTTAAATAATTGCAAGGCTCGGTAAGTGGCTTGCACAGATTTTCTAGGCGTAATAGTGGCACCAGCAAACTGATCGAATACCCCACCGTCTTTTTTTACAGCCCATTGGGCAGGGCTTAAATTATCTAAAGATCGCCCAACAAAATTTAGAATCCAATCTGATTTTGCCACTTCTATTTTGTCCCCCAAACCTGGCGTTTCTTTATGATTAAGTACCCGAACCCCCAAAATATTTCCGGCACTATCGACCCCTAAAATCATATTAATGGCCCCCGAATATCCATCAGGTGCAATAAACTTGAAACATACCGCGGTCACCTTGCCAGATTTTTTTGCTAGATAAACCAAGGTGTCCTTTGCTCCAATATTAAACTCAGCCGATGGTATTGAAAGAGTATCTTGCAAGATATCATTATCATAATAACTAGCAGGTACCACTTCTTCTAATGACTTCTTTAAATCTTCATCTAAGCGTTGCTGAATCGTGCCTTGAGTACTGCAATTAGTTACCCCCAATAACACACTTGCGATTAAAGAAAACCCAGCCAACACACCCGTCTGAAACTCTAACTTGGGTCTTAAACCTGCCAAATTTGATGGTTCTAACCAAGCTTTTAAAAATGTGACAAAAGTGAGCCATTTAGTACGCCAGTAATCTATCGTCTCAGGTTTAATATTCATGATTTCACTCTATATTTACTTGCTTATAGCGTTTGCCATGGCTTAAGACTTTGGAATTTCCAAAGGTTTACCTTGGCGATCTCGACCATATATTCTGGGCTTAATGTAATAATCAATTAAAGGTGTCGCTGAATTCATTAATAGAACTGCAAATCCTGAACCCTCTGGATAAGCCCCCCAAGTTCTAATAACAAAAATTAACACACCGCAACCCATCCCAAATACAATTTGACCTGCTTGGGTATTAGGTGAAGTCACATAATCAGTCGCTATAAAGAAGGCCACTAACACCAATCCACCCGAACTTAAATGTAACAAAGGGCTAATAAAATGCTGGTCATCAATTAAATGAAAAATACTGGCCAAAATAACGACGGTGCCCAATAAGGAAAACGGAATATGCCATTGAATAATACCTTGTCGCATCAACCACAGTCCGCCCAAACCAATTAAAAACACAGAGGTTTCTCCTAAACTGCCTCTGGCCCAGCCAATAAAATTGCCAAATCCAGAATAGTCTTGCAATATTTCTGACAAAACATGATGTTGAGAGAACTCTGTTTTAATCATGCCCAAAACAGTTGCGCCTGTTTTTGCGTCTATATTTTCTAATCCGCTAAATGTAATATGCCAACTTTCAATTAAACCAGGTGATTGACTAAAAAATAACGGTGATACATTTGCCCAGGTGGTCATCTCAATAGGAAATGAAATCAACAAAGCCACCCTGGCAAGCATAGCTGGATTAAACAAGTTTTGACCTAAGCCTCCATAAACCTGTTTACCTAAAATGATAGCTAAAGCCGAACCAACAACACCTATCCACCAAGGCGCCCAAGGTGGCAAAGTTAAGGCTAGTAACCATGCAGATAAAAGCGCAGATCCATCAATTAATACAGGTTTAACGGCCCTACCCTGTAAACGAATACAGACTGCTTCAAATAATAAGCCTGACAATAATGTAACAATAAACAAATTAATAGCCGGCCAACCAAATAACCATAAACCAAATACCGTAGCAGGGATTAGCGCCAACATGACTTGCCACATGATAAAACTCACATTCGCTTTTACCCCAATGTGAGCACCGCTTTTAGGCCTCATATTTACTATCATGCCAATGACTCCTGTTCTGCTTGTGCGGCTTGTTCAGCTTTTAAGCGTTCCCGTTCGGCTTTTGCCGCTATCCGTGCTTTTTCATCTTCTTCTTGCTGTTTAGCAATGCGCTCCATTCTGGCATTACGATCATCCATTAAGCGTTTGGTTTGTTCTGATTTGTGTTGAGCTTGCTGTCTGGCGATGACTTCACCCGAAGCATATTTAAAATATTGGACTAACGGAATATTTGATGGGCATATATAAGAACAGCAACCACAACTGATACAATCTTTTAATCCCAAGTCAACGGCCGCGTCTAATTGATTAACCCGAATATTATTAGCCATATCTAACGGTCTTAAACCCGCAGGACAAACCGATACGCAACCAGCGCAACGTATACAAGGTTGCACATCACTACTTTTAAGTTCATGTTGAGTTAAGGCTAATAGGCCACTCGTTGCCTTTACGGTTGGTAAACCCGTATGAGGTAATGAATCCCCCATCATTGGTCCACCCATCACGATACGTGCAGTTTGTGCCGTACTTACTTCACAAAATTCAAACAACTCCGATATTAATGTCCCCAAAGGCACTTCTAGGTTCATGGGACGCCTTACCGCGCCACCGGAAACAGTAATGACCCGACTGACCAGCGGTTGACCAAACCGAATTGCTTTATGAACGGCATGAGCCGTACCAATATTATGAATGGTTACACCGATTTCTGATGAGCGACAACCTACCGGCACTTCCTTACCGGTTACAAAACGAATCATTTGTCTATCCCATCCCATCGGATAACGGGTAGGAATTTGTATGACGTTAATATCCGGGTAAGCAGTTGCTGCCAGTTGCATAGCAAGATAGGCTTGAGGCTTATTATCTTCAATAGCGACTACCGCATGGTCAGATTCCATACCATGTAACATTAAACGCACGCCATCAATAATTTGTTCGGCGCGTTCTTGCATCAAGCGATCATCGCAACTTAAATACGGTTCACACTCAGAACCGTTAATAATTAAAGTATCAATTTGGTTTTCACGGCCCATATTTAACTTAACGGCCGTAGGAAATGTCGCACCACCCAAACCAACAATACCCGCCGCACCCACACGCAAACTAATATCTTCTGGCGTTAACAGAAACGGATCATCAATCGGAATGATTTTAAGCCATTCATCCTTGCCATCGGTTTCCAATACAATCATACGAATGGGCAATGCAGAGGGATGCGGAGCCGGATAATCATTAACATCAAGGATAATACCCGAACTGGGGGCATGAACCGGTGCTGAAATCATACCTTGACTATAGGCTAATAATTGCCCCTTAAGTACTTTATCCCCTACCCTAATAACCGGCTCAGCTGGTTTTCCGACATGTTGCTGTAAAGGAATATACAGTTTTTTTGGTAATGGGAAGTCATAGTTAATGTTTTGAAATGAAGTTAAGGCTTTATGCCCTTCAGCATGAATACCCCCCCTAATGACCGGTTTTGAAAAAAAACCGACAACCTGGTTAAATAAGCCTGCACTACTCCATAATGAAGTTGCGATAGTACTCGCATTACTCATAACCTCTCCTTTTTTGTACTTCATCGACGTGAGCCAAACAAGTTAGCGAAGTTTTTAAAGAAAGCCTTAACATATAACATTATCTGTTTTACTTTCTTCAAATACGTTAACAGGTTTAGTCCAACGCCAATTTCGTAAAGTGACGTCAATAGGGTGCATTTGCAAACATTCGGTAGGACACACCTCTATACATTTTTTACAAGCTATGCAAGCATCGGCAACCACTGCGTGAATTTGTTTAGGCGCGCCAACAATGGCATCTGTTGGGCAAACTTTAAAGCAACGCGTACATCCGGTACAGGTGTCCTCACTCACTCTTGCAACCAATAACTCGGGTTCTTTTACTGAACTTAAATCCAGATCCAATCCCAGTAAAGCGGCAATTTGTTCAGCCAAAGCACTGCCCCCTGGTGGACAAATGGTTGCAGGCGCTTTACCCTCAACCAATGCTTCTGCTGCCGGTCTACAACCAGGAAAGCCACATTGGCCGCATTGCGAACCGGGTAATAGTGACTCTAGTTCATCAACTATTGGACTGCTTTCAACTTTTAAACACTTGGCAGCTATACCCAATAGCAACCCCAAGGCCGATCCTAATAAAGTTAAACATACAATCGCAGATAAAACATACATGGCTGCTTTCCTGTCACATTTTAGTATTAAGACCAGCGAAACCCATAAATGCCAGTGATAATATACCGGCAGTAATAAAAGCAATGGGGGTTCCTGCGAATAAAACAGGAACCGCCATTAATGCCAAACGCTCACGTAAACCTGCAAAAAGCACCATCACCAAAGTAAATCCCACAGCTGATCCAAAACCAAAAATCATGCTTTGCATAAAGCCGTAATGCTCCTGTACGTTTAATAAAGCAACACCGAGTACTGCGCAATTAGTAGTAATCAGCGGTAAAAATATACCAAGTATTTGATAGAGTACCGGACTGGTTTTATGCACTACCATTTCAGTAAATTGGACCACAGCAGCAATCACCAAAATAAAAGCGAGTATGCGTAGAAACTGAATATTAAAAGGGGCAAGCACAAAATGCTCAAGTATCCAACTGGTCATTGCCGCCAAGGTCAGTACAAAAGTTGTTGCCAAGCCCATGCTTAAGGCCGTATCCAGTTTTTTTGATACGCCCATAAATGGACATAACCCCAAAAACTTAACCAGAACTACGTTATTAACCAAGGCCGTGCCTAATAAAAGCAAAAGATATTCACTCACTGTTTTTCTCGCGCTAATTGAGGCTGTCTATCAGTATTACAGTTTCTAAAAGCATCAATTATGCCAAGCAGCCAATTAAAGAGTAACAGCCGATTTAAGAAAGAATTACAGTTAAACAGGGGGTAATAGCAGTTTAAAAACACTGTTGTAAGTAATACATAGACCGACTGATAAAAATAGTTATGTCGTAAATCTTACAAAACAGATAATCTATAATCAGTCTGTTTAACGAATAATCTCACCTCAACAGTTTTATTAGTTGGGTAGATGACCGGGTTACAAAATGCTGCCGGCAAAGGCATAAATTTTGCTGTTAATAACTTATTGTCCTCCGCTAACCACATTCAGAATTTATGAAAAAGAAGTCATTGCAATATTTACAGATGCATACCAATATGGAAAGTGTGATTGATGAACTTGCACCTAATTTTCTTGGCGAGAATCTTCATATCGGTAATGAAGATAAAATGCCCTACGGATTATTTATAGAAGCGGTTGAACAAGCACCCATCGCTATATCAATTACCGATAAAAAATCCAATATTCTTTATGTAAATGAAGCATTTTCAAAAGTCACCGGTTATCAATCGTCCGATATTTTAGGTGAAAACGAATCGATATTATCTGATAAATCAACACCTAGAGAAATGTATTACGATTTATGGCATACCATAAGCAATAAAAAAGTATGGCATGGCACATTATGTAATCAACATAAATCCGGTCACCGCTATCTTGCTGACTTGACCATAGCACCCATGCTAAATGAGCATGGCGTGATTACTCATTACATAGGCATGCATAGAGACATTACCCAGGCCTATGAATCTGAAAAAAATGTCATTAATCACAAACTCTTAATCGAATCCGTTATTAATTCTTCACCGATTGCCATGGTGGTTATCGACGATCAGGATCGGGTGATTTTAGATAACCATAACTATAAAGCGCTGGTTACTGATCTGGATAAAGGCGAACCGGCAACCTTCTTTTTACAATTATTACGCCATGAAATGGGTGATTTATGGCAGCAAACACAAATAAATCAGCTAGGCTTTAATAATCGTGAGTTTAGAATCGAAGGCAAAGGACATAGAAAAACCCATTGGTTTTCGTGCGCCGGTAACTGGTTTATAGAAAAAGCAGTTAATGCAGATGCATTTTTTGATAATTCAACCAAGCAATACCTGATATTAACCATTACTGATATCACAAGGCAACGCAGGCAAATGGAAGAATTACACCTTCAAACCTTAAGAACGATCATGTCAGAGGATGAAAGGGTGCGTAGTATCAGGGAAACATTACTGGGTGCAATACACCATATTCAAATGCCTATGAACCAAATTAGAGCTGCAGAACAAATATTAAGACACAAAGGCGCAGATCAACATATCGGTTTATTACAAAATTTGCAACAGATTCAAAAGTCAGGTGAAGAAGCGATTAAAACGATGCAAAAATGCATCCCTGAGATTATACAATCTGCGATTATACCGGTTAATTTAAATCAAATTCTTCATGATGTTTTATTACTGAGTGATCAACGAATCTTAAGTAAAGATATCGATGTGCATTGGCATCCATCGCCTGAACTACCGCATATCTTAGGTTCGGAAAATCGCTTGCGTATATTATTTAAGCAGTTAATAGATAACGCGATTGATGCTATCAGTGTGTCAAATTGCGGAGAACAAAGATTAAAAATTACGACTGATTCAGAAGACGATTTGATTTATGTCTTCATTGAAGATAGTGGGCCGGGAATTCCGATTGAAAAACGTACCAAAGTATTTGAACCTTTTTATACCACTCGTTCAAAAGGGGGTAATCAGGCAGGCATGGGGCTTGTTATGGCAAAGGAAATTATTACCCAGCATCAGGGATTTATTGATATAGATCCGGATTATGATCAGGGCTGTCGGTTTAAAATAGGCTTCCCGCTGCATAGACAGGAGCCCAGGAGTTCAATGTGATGCCAGAGCGTACACAACTAATAGAAGCCGAACTTGATACCTTGTACCTTATCAGTCAGGTATTAAATAGCACTCATGATTTGCATGCAAAATTAAGTGCAGTCTTGGAGATTCTTCATAAAAGATCAGGCATGTGTTCGGGCATGATAACGCTAAAGGAAATAGAAAATAACAGCATGATTGTCAGCGTTGTACACGCTGAAGGCTCAAGTAAACTCAATGAGCAGGTTAGATACAATCCCGGTGAAGGCTTAATGGGTGCAATTCTTCATGAAGGCAGTACGATTGTCGTAGAAAAAGTATCAGAAGAACCCCGTTTTTTAGGTCGCTTGGGTTTGTATGACCCCGACTTACCTTTTATTGGCACCCCCATATACATAGACGAAGGGGATACCATCGGCGTATTGGCCGCGCAACCTAATAAGAGTCAATTTCTGGGTGAACGTGCCCGATTTATGGAGATGATTGCCAACTTAATTGCCCAAAGTGTCAAAATGTTGCGCGTTATCGAACGCAAGCAACGTAATTTATTAAGTGAACGGGATCAACTGAAACAAGCGTTAATCAAAAACTACAGCTTTGAAAACATCATCGGACATTCATCGCCTATGTTGAGGGTGTTTGATTTGATACGCCAAGTTGCCAAATGGAATACAACCGTTTTAATTCGTGGAGAATCAGGTACCGGTAAAGAAGTCGTAGCCAATGCCATCCACTTTAATTCAGGTTGTGCCAGCGGCCCTTTTTTAAAATTAAATTGTGCGGCCCTGCCCGATACATTATTGGAATCAGAATTATTTGGCCATGAAAAAGGTGCTTTTAGTGGTGCTATCAATCAACGCAAAGGTCGTTTTGAACTGGCCGATAACGGCACCCTGTTCCTGGATGAAATTGGTGAAATTTCCGCCTCATTCCAAGCCAAGTTATTACGGGTTTTACAAGAAGGAGAATTTGAACGGGTCGGCGGAACCCATACGATAAAAGTCAACGTGCGCATTATTGCCGCCACTAACCGTAATCTTGAAGAAGAAGTTACCGAAGGCAAGTTTAGAGAAGATTTGTATTACCGACTTAATGTCATGCCCATCCTGATGCCGGCATTACGCGATAGAACGGAAGATATCCCTGCCTTGTCAGAATTTTTACTGGGCAGAATTTCTGACCAGCAAGGCGGACGGCCTTTGGAAATCAAGGAAAGTGCGATTCGTATATTAATGAAACACAATTGGCCGGGCAATGTACGGGAACTGTCAAATCGTCTTGAACGAGCTGCGATTATGAGTCCCAACGGAATTATTGATCGTGACGTCATGGTGAATACGGGGCTCGAAGATGTCGTGGCACATTCCGGATTTGGTTTCAAACCTCAAAAACCGATTGCAATTGATTATAGTGACGAAAACATGGATGACCGTGAGCGCGTTATTGCGGCGCTTGAACAAAGCGGCTGGGTTCAAGCCAAAGCTGCGCGCCTGCTAAACATGACACCAAGGCAAATTGCCTATCGTATTTTGACCTTGGACATTACCATGAAGCAAATTTAACCCGTTGGGAGCAACCATGACTATTTTATATGTACAACATGATTATGCCGTTTTTGGCTTTGGTGAAACCCGCCAAGATGCCATTACCATGGCGGCACAATGGCTAAAAGATGAAGATGGCAAGCAAGGCTGCTCTGTAGATTATGCAGAAAGTTTACTGGTTACTTCACCCAAACCGGGGCAAATGACAATCTACCAAACTGATGAAAAATACCCGCCGATGCTGAAAACTGGGGTGGAGAGGAGCTCCTGGACTGGTATTACGATGTCGCTTGAGATTACTGTTTAATGCCAAGTTAACTAAAACTACATTTTTCAAATAGAACAGTCATTAAAATGAGTGCTTTTTATCATACGCAAATAAGTAATAAATGACTGTTTTTTTTCAGCAACTTTATTGTTCTGTTATTAACAAAAATCTTAATCATGACTGTTGCATTTACGACAAACCAGCTATTTAATTAATTTAATAACACTGTAAATCAATAAGATAGCTCAATATATTGACCTTGGCACGACCTGTGCTTTTAGTAATTGTAAATACACTTACGAGGTCAATCCCATGCAATTGCCAGTATTAAACGACACCCCATCCCACGGAGAGCATGGCGCCAAAGAGGGTTGCGCAGCCAGTTCATGTGGCACAACTGAAAACCAAATGGATAACCTGCCTGATTCTATCAGGGAAAAGGTACAGAATCATCCCTGCTATTCAGAAGATGCGCATCATTACTTCGCCCGTATGCACGTCGCCGTTGCGCCAGCTTGTAATATCCAGTGCCATTATTGCAACCGCAAATATGATTGCGCCAATGAGTCACGTCCGGGTGTGGTTTCAGAATTATTAACGCCCGATCAAGCCGTTAAAAAGACCATGGCAGTCGCAGCCAATATACCGCAAATGACCGTATTGGGTATTGCCGGCCCCGGTGACCCGCTCGCAAATCCCGAACGTACTTTTGAAACTTTTAGGCGTTTAAGCCAAGAAGCGCCCGACATTAAATTGTGCGTATCAACTAACGGTTTGGCTCTTCCAGATGCGGTAGAAGAGTTATCCAAACATAATATCGATCATGTAACCATCACCATTAACTGTGTTGATCCTGAAGTTGGCGCGAAAATTTATCCGTGGATATTCTGGAAAAACAAACGCATTAAAGGCATAAAGGGCGCAAAAATCCTGATTGAACAACAGCAAAAAGGCTTGGAAATGCTGATAGCCAAAGGCATTTTGGTTAAGGTTAATTCAGTGATGATTCCCGGCGTCAATGATCAACATTTGGCGGAAGTCAGTAAAGTGGTTAAATCCAAAGGTGCGTTTTTACATAACGTCATGCCTTTGATTGCCGAAGCGGAACATGGCACTTTTTATGGCGTTATGGGTCAACGCGGCCCTACTCCGGATGAACTGCAAGACCTGCAAGACAGTTGTTCCGGCGATATGAACATGATGCGCCATTGTCGCCAATGCCGCGCTGATGCAGTCGGTATGTTGGGCGAAGATCGCGGTGATGAATTTACGCTGGATAAAATTGAGGATATGGAAATTGATTATTCGGCGGCAATGGAAAAACGTAAGGTGATTCATCAAGCCATACAAGCAGAAATGGACAGTAAACGTTTGGAAAAAGCGGAAAAAGCACAACAACATAAACAAGAACCCAAGTTGACCACACGTCCGGTATTAATGGCAGTCGCTACCAGTGGTCAGGGAGTTATTAACCTGCACTTTGGTCATGCCAAAGAATTCCTGATTTATGAAGCCTCGCCATACGGTGTGCGTTTTATCAGTCATCGCAAAGCGGATCAATATTGTGGTGGCGATACAACCTGTGGCGACGGTGAAACGACCCTGCAAATAACCATCCGTGCCTTGGCCGGCTGCGAAGCGGTACTGTGTTCCAAAGTCGGTTATGAACCTTGGGAACAACTGGAAGCAGCGGGCATCGCGCCCAACGGTGAACATGCCATGGAACCCATCGAAGAAGCGGTTCTGGCCGTTTATAAAGAAATGGCAGCAGCAGGCAAGTTAGATTCAATACCTGAAGCCATCAGAGCAATTGCATAATTAATGTAGGGTGGGCAACGCATTTTTGTCCACCTTATTTACAGTTAAATGGTGGGTAAATAAATCGTTGCCCACCTTACTTTAGGAGTCTGTTATGGCTGTAAAAATTATTGAATCTTGTGTTAATTGTTTTGCCTGTGAGCCGGCTTGTCCCAGCCATGCCATTTATGAGGCCAAACCCCATTTTTTGGTGGATGCCAAAAAATGCACCGAATGCGAAGGTGATTTTCCGGTCTTCCAATGTGCCAGTATTTGCCCGATAGAAGGCGCAATTCTGGATTCGTTTGGGCTGGCGATTAACCCGCCCGGTTCTTTAACGGGCATTCCGCCGGAAAAAATGGCTAAAGCCATGGCTGAATTACAGTCCCACTAACCCAGGACATTACTGATGGCTACCGTCACTTTCTACGAAAAACCGGGGTGCATTAACAACACCCGGCAAAAGAAAATGTTAGCGGCATCAGGTCATCAAGTGATTGCCAAAAATTTACTCACAGAGCACTGGCAGACAGAGCGCCTAAGGGCTTTCTTTGGTGTCTTGGCGGTTAGGGATTGGTTTAATTACAGTGCGCCCGCCATCAAACACGGCGAGATTGATCCTGAAACTATAACCGAACAAAATGCTTTGGCACTGATGCTGGACAATCCCTTGTTAATTTGTCGCCCGTTAATGCAAGTCGGCGAGAGCTTGATAGCAGGATTTGATCAGCAAGCCGTTGACAAGTGGATAGGTTTATCTGAATCCGAAGTCACTTCAGATTTGGAAAGTTGCCCCCGTAGCCATGAACAAGCAAGCTGTAGTCATGAGTAAGTTACCCGAATTAACGCTGGACGGCTTACCTCAAGCCGTTGCGTTATCGGAACGGGTGCATTGGATAGGTGCGCTGGATCCTAATTTACGCAACTTTGACATTATTTTAAAAACCGCCAATGGCACCACTTACAACGCCTATATCGTCAGAGGCAGCGAAGGTGTCGCGGTGATTGATACGGTAAAAGAAAACTTTGCCAGCGATTTTTTTGCCCGCTTGGAATCGGTAGCGCGTTATGACGAAATTAAAGTGATCGTCTTAAATCATTTAGAACCTGACCATACCGGCGCGCTACCTGAACTGATGCGCCGTGCGCCACAAGCCCGCGTGTATATCTCCCAGAAAGCACAATCGATGCTTAAAGCCTTGTTAAAGCAAGATACTTTTGATTTTACGCCGGTTATTACAGGTGACACCGTATCCTTGGGCGACAGAAACCTGGCGTTTTTTCATACCCCTTATTTACATTGGCCCGATACGCAATGTACCTATTTGGTTGAAGAAAAAACCTTGTTTTCGGGCGATGTGTTTGGTTGCCATTTTTGTGATGGACGTTTATTTAACGATGTTGTTGGCGACTTCCGATTTTCGTTTGAATATTACTACGCCCACATCATGCGCCCCTTTAAAGACTACGTTAATCGGGCGCTGGTGTTGCTTGAGCCACTACCGTTGATTGCTATTTTGCCTGCCCACGGCCCTTTATTGCGTGACCAACCGCAACGCTATGTAAAGCGCTATCACGAATTATCACGCTCTGCTTTGCAAAGCGAAATCAGCGCGGGCGAAAAAACCCTGTTGATTTTTTATATCAGTTCTTATGGCAATACCCGCCGTATGGCAGAAGCCATTTATGAAGGTGCCATGACCGTTGAGCATGTCCGCGTCTCTTTATATGACCTTGAAGGCAGTGAAGTTGCACCGTTTGTCGATTTAATAGAAGGCGCGGACGGCATCCTGTTTGGCACACCCACCATCAACGGCGATGCGGTTAAACCGGTATGGGATTTATTGTCTTCTTTAGTCGTTATCAATCTTAAGTCAAAACTGGGTGGTGTTTTTGGCTCCTATGGTTGGACGGGCGAAGGAGTAAAAATGGTTGAGGATCGTTTACGCGGACTCAAGTTGCGGGTGCCCATTCCGGGCATTCGCATCAAATTAATTCCGACAGAAGAAGAAATCCAGAATTGTCGAGAATTCGGGCATGAAATGGCCCGTGATTTAATGGGTTTAAGGCAAGCTAAAGTGATTGATATAGCTGATCTTGCATAATAATTTTTTAATACAACAGGAGAGTAGAAATGGCGAAAGCGTCGATTACCTTTGAAGATATAAACGTGACCGTTACCGCACCAGCCGGTACCCGACTTATCGAAATTTCAGAAAAAGTGGGTTCAGGCATTACTTATGGTTGCCGTGAAGGCGATTGCGGGACTTGTATTACTAAAGTCACCGAAGGTTGGGATAACCTGACCGAAGCATCCGTGCTTGAAGATAAAATCCTGCGCGAAAATATGGCCGGCAAACATAATCGACTGGCCTGTCAGGCGCAAGTATTAGGTGGAACAATTAGAGTCAAACCGGTTTAAAAAAATCTCCCCTAACCCCTCTTTTTTGAAGAGGGGGAACTATGCAAAGGCACACCCTAAATAAATAAGGAGTCAATCATGGCGTTAGTTACTTTTTCAAACCCGGAATACCGGGATAAAACCGTCTATGCCGTAGCAGGCAGCCATACGGAAACACTACTAAAATTGGCGCGGGAAAACAAAATCCCCATTAATTATGAATGCCAAGATGGCGAATGTGGCACCTGTTTGGTAAAAGTCAGCAGCGTTGACCAGAAACATCAACGCATGGGCGGCCCTTTAACAGAAAAGGAAAAAGATGTTTTGCGCGTTAGCGGTAAAATCAGTAAAGAAGAAATGGAACAAATGATCGTCGATGATCTGCCCTCACCCTGGCGTTTGGCTTGCCAAATGATTGTCAGAGATGAAGACATCTTGGTCGAATATTAATCATGTCAGCCGTGCTCCAATACCAAAGCACCTTGGAACAGGCCTATAATCGCTTAAAAACAAGTCCTGTCATGTCACCGAATCATAATTGGTTAGCCAGCATGGCCGCCAGTTGGTGTGTTGGACTAAGCGTTTTACCTGATTATATGGGGTTGAAGCCAAATCAATTTCAACAATTAAAATGCACCTATTTTCAGGTTGATAAGCTACCCGAACAGGCGGTTTCAGGTATTCAGCTGGATTTTAATCGCATGCTGGAAAAAGAAGATCTCGTTAAATTACTCACGCGCAACAGTCGAGTCAATACCCTGGAAATGGACTGGTTAATTGCAATGATCGTTGCGGGTTGTCTAGGCAACGATCATTTATGGCAAGACTTGGGGCTTTGGTCTCGCACTCAATTAACCGCTTTATTACGCTACAACTTTCCGGAATTGGCCGCAAAAAACACGAAAGACATGAAATGGAAAAAGTTCCTGTATAAACAGCTATGCGAAGAAGAAGGCTTGTATTTATGCCGCGCCCCTTCTTGTAACGTCTGCATTGATTATCAAAAATGTTATGGTTCAGAGGAATAGGACTATAGCGTTTAATTAATTATTCAGTCCTCCTCTTGCAAACCAAAATATACCACTTAAAGAAAACAAAACAATGGATAACGAATATAAATCAATCGTAGATGAATTTCTGATTAAACTTAAACAATTGCAAAATGATAGCCAAACAGATAGCGATCATCCAGAATTATTAAATAAACATCAAAAGACGTGTCTTTTTGAGAAGTGGCAAAAAATAGGTCAGTTGTTGATGGATTTTGAAGATATAGATAACGAACCAGAAATGACAGACGTGAACCAATTAGCGAAAAACAGAAAAATTTTTGAAAGTTTGAAACGTAAACAGGAAAAAGATCATTAAAATGATCAAAACTAAGCTATCAATCCCCGATCCAATATAAGCGGGAATTTTATAAGCAATCTGCTTAACAAAGTGTCATGTTTTACTTGACCATTACAACTAACTGAGGTTTTTAGGTTTAATAGACAGAAAGAAGATTTCAGATTCAAGTTATAACCGGTGGGCACAAAAAAGATACCCACATTACGTTTTTAAATGACCATAAGCCGTTAAGGTTTCGAGTCGCGAGTCTTCCAGCGGTTTACCTACGGTAAAATGATACAGGCTTTGGAATTGTTCATCTTTAAAGCCTAACAACTCATGTAGGCTGTCATCAAAGTAACAGCCAATTCCGGTGCCTCGAACGCCTGCGACTTCTGCTTCCAGATAAAGCACCTGCCCTATTAAGCCACATTCCCAGAATAAACGCCGGTATTGCCACGGTATTGTTTCGATAGTTTCGGTAAATTCTGCAACCATACCCAAACTAAAAGCACTGTCGCTGGCGATGGGTTGATGGCAGGAAATGTTTTTGGCAGTTAGTCTAAAGTCCCCGGAATATAAATGGTAAAGCGGTATTGTGTCTGCTACTTTTTGCCAGTCGAAATCAACTAAGGTTGCGGCTTGTAATTTTTCCAAGGCATCGTGTTCTCTTGGCAGAGCGTATAAACCGGACTCTAATCCTTCAATGCGATGTACAAAAATAAACAGATGTATTTTGGGTGACCAACGCCAGTGTTCAAAGGCGGCTGTGGTGGGTAACACCGCAGCCAACATCCGATAAAAGTCAGCTTGTGGCAATGGCGACATTTTGCCGTCAAACTGTTGGGCGCTTCGACGTTGACGGATAATGGCTGTCGCTGTTTGCGTGCCGGATGATTTTAAGGTATTTTGGTCGCACCGGTTCCCTACCGATTGCGACACTTCCGCTATCCTTGGCGGTCGCCGGACGGCTTGCCAGTCAGGTTCTAAAGTTTGCGGCTTGCTGGCGGCGGTTGCAACTTCGTCAATAATTGGCCATTTATACAAATGATAGGCGCGAAGGCTATCGGCTTTGCCAGACCAAAGGCCTGCTTGCGCTGCTTTTATCAGCGACTTGCCAACCAAGGGTTTGCCTTCAGGCTGAGCGGTAATCCGGCAAATAAGATCCGGTGTTTCCTGTTCATGCGCTTTAAAATCATCGGTACGATTAAGCCCTAATAGCGTGGCAATGTCATCATCTGACATTTCAGCCATTAATTCAATTGACCAACCCAGTGTCGCTGAGGCGTAACGCAGTGCGCCCAAAGCGTGGCCGATATCATGCTGACAATAACGAAACGCTCTTTCACCGTATTTCCAGGCTTCTCGCCAATGGACTGAAGATAAGCCGATTAAGAGACTGGGCTCTTGAATACTGTTGGAAAACTGACAACGTTGTTCAAGCGTATGGTCATGACTGACATAATGGTAAACACCGGACTGAAGGTAGTCACTGCCAATACTAATCAGATAAGCTTCAGTCGGATGCAGGTTGCCGCTGGAAGGATTACAACGCAAGGCCCAGCGACTTGGGCCGAATTGTTTCCAAGCAGACAAGCCAAAAGCCAGTTCCAGTAATAAACCCATATTAATCAGATTTACGGGTTTTGGCGGAATTATTTCCGGGGTATCCAGAGCAATAAACAAGTGTTCTAGGTCTGCTCCCGGTTTGGGTAAGGTTATGATCTCGCAATCTGAAAAATGCCGAAATTGATCGGGTTGATCCTCCCAGTCAATCGATTCAGGGCCTTTGGCGTAGCCATCCATCCGGTGTTTGGTTCGATTGTGGTAGTTTAGAATAATTTCAGTTTGCTTTATCATAAGACGTTAATTTTAAGGTAGTTATTCGCCTCCCACTTTGTAAAAGGAGGGCGTGGGGGATTTGTTTAATAAAATCTCCACTAACCCCTCTTTTTCAAGGAAGGGGACTGAATGATTATAGTTTAGGTAGGATCAATTATTGCCTATAAACTTTCAGGTACGAATGTGCAGGTAACGCCAATACGCGCCAGGCTTGGACGGTCTTATTCCGGCCTACAACTGTGACGCATCGCGTAATTACCAAAAACCCTATTTTTTTCTTTGTATCTTCGTGTTGAAAAGTCCTGCTATTAACTGACCTCTGTTAGTTAACAAGCTTGGGCTCCATAGCCAAATCTTCAACCCAGCAGCCAACGGGATTTCCCAGATTCAAATTTTTATCTTCAAAGCATACCAAAAAAACGCTGCGATTGGGTTCTTCTTCTATATGTCCAATCATCGTAATGACTCCACGGGTGCCTGCTTCGGCTAATATTTCGCCTTCGAACCCATCGGGTATTGAGCCATCATCAGTAATAGTCGTGGCGGCAAAGACGACATCGCCTAAATCTAAATCTTCTATCTTCATTTTATGTCTCCTTTTTTGTAGCAAAGCCTACATTGTCAGCTGAATGTGAGTTTAAACCTGCTTGTTATACCATTGCTTAATGTAGTGATTATTATTTAAAACCATACTAAACAATATATTAGCTGTTAAATAACAAAATGGCATACAGGTTGCTATAACTAATAACAAGAACAATGCCATACATTCAGGAGCTCATAAAATGATTACATTAACAGAAAAAGCCGTTAACGCAGTCGGCCGCTTTATTGCGGGATCAGAAACGCCAACAGCGGGTTTAAGAATAGAAGTGACTGACGGTGGTTGTTCCGGTTATCAATACGGATTAAAACTAGAAGGTAGCCATACTCATGAAGATACGATTATTGATTGCGGTGAGGTAAAGGTTTTTATTGATCCAGTCAGTATGCCGATGCTTGACGGCATGTCTATCGACTTTCTAGACAGCATTGAAGGCTCCGGATTTAAGTTTACCAACCCTAATGCCGCTAAAAGTTGTGCTTGTGGGACTTCATTTAATACCAGTACCGAAGGTGCAGGAAAACCCTGCTCTTAACGTATTTTGCATACATCGTATATCGGCGGGCAAATCTGTTGCCCACCCTACCAGCTAGCCAGTTAATCCGAGGATAAAATCATGTGGGACTATTCAGACAAAGTTAAAGAGCATTTTTTTAATCCTAAAAATGCAGGTGCAGTCGTTGATGCCAATGCTACAGGTGAAGTAGGATCAATCAGTTGCGGTGATGCCTTGCGACTAACCCTTAAGGTTGATGATGACAGTGAAATTATCCTTGAAGCCGGATTTCAAACGTTTGGTTGCGGTTCTGCGATTGCTTCCTCATCGGTGCTGACTGAAATCATTAAAGGCATGACGCTGGATGAAGCCGCCAAGGTGACTAACCAAGATATAGCCGATCAATTGGAAGGTTTGCCGCCAGAAAAAATGCATTGCTCGGTAATGGGACGTGAAGCATTACAAGCGGCGATTGCAAATTATCGCGGTGAAGTCTGGAAAGATGATCATGAAGAAGGTGCATTGATCTGTAAATGTTTCGCCATCGATGCCGTAATGATTGAAGAAATGGTCTGGGCCAATAAATTACGTACGGTTGAAGACGTAACCAACTTTACCAAAGCAGGCGGGGGCTGCGCGGCTTGTCACGAAGACATTGAAGACATTTTGGAAAAAGTGTTAGCCGAAAAAGGTGAAAAATTTGACCCTACGTCAGCACCTGATGAAGCACCAGCAAAGATTGCTGCCGTTAAAGCACCGCTGACCAATTTACAACGTATTAAAAAAATCGAGATGGTTTTAGATTCGTTAAGACCTGCATTAATGGCCGATGGTGGTGATGTAGAACTGGTTGAAGTGATAGGCAATACCGCTTATGTCAATATGACAGGTGCTTGTAATGGTTGCCAAATGGCGGCGATGACCATTGCCGGTATACAACAACGTTTGATGGAAGTCATGGGTGAATTTATTAAGGTTGTACCTGCCACGGAAATGTCGAAATTAGTCAATATTGAGGTGGCATAATGAAAGACATTTACCTCGATAATAATGCCACCACCAAGGTAGATCACTCGGTTGTTGATGTGATGATTCCCTATTTTTTGGAACAATACGGCAATCCTTCTTCTATTCATAAATTTGCCGATGGTGTCGCAAAAGGTCTTAAACATGCCCGCCAACAAGTTCAGGCGCTGATCGGTTGTGAGCATGATTCTGAAATCATCTTTACCTCCTGCGGGACTGAAGCCAATTCAACCGCTATTTATTCTGCAATAAAAGCACAGCCCAACAAGAAAGAAATCATCACCACCACTGTTGAACATCCGGCTATTTTAAGCGTGTGTGATTCGCTTGAAAAAGAAGGTTACACCATCCACAGAATGCCGGTTGATAAAGCCGGTCGCTTGAACTTGGCGGCCTATCAAAAACTATTATCCGATCAAGTTGCCCTAGTCTCGGTAATGTGGGCAAACAATGAAACCGGCACTATTTTCCCGGTTGCGGAAATGGCGGACATGGCTAACGCAGCGGGTGTGATGTTTCATACCGATGCTGTGCAGGCGGTTGGCAAGATCCCCATGATGCTACAAGATACCAAAATTGATATGTTATCCATATCCGGGCATAAGTTACATGCTCCTAAAGGCATCGGCGTTTTATACTTGCGTCGCGGCACCCGTTATCGTCCTTTATTACGTGGAGGTCATCAAGAACGTGGCAGACGGGCAGGTACAGAAAACAGCGCGTCTATTGTCGGCCTAGGAAAAGCCTGTGAACTGGCTCTTGAATTTATTGAATATGAAAACACTTGTGTAAAAGCCATGCGTGATCGCTTGGAACAGGGGCTTACAGAACAGATTCCACATTGTTTTGTTACCGGTGATTTGTATAACCGTTTGCCCAACACCACTGATATCGCTTTTGAATATATAGAGGGTGAATCGATTTTGATGTTATTAAACAAGGCAGGCATTGCTGCCTCAAGTGGTTCCGCGTGTACGTCAGGTTCTTTGGAACCTTCACATGTGATGCGGGCTATGGATATTCCTTACACTGCTGCACACGGCACCATTCGCTTTTCATTTTCGCGCTACAACTCTATGGCGGAAGTTGATGAAGTATTAAAAGTGATGCCTGGAATCGTTGCCACCTTGCGTAAATTATCACCGTATTGGGAAGGTAATTCACCAGTGGCTGACCCTAAAAAAGCATTTGCACCGACTTATGCGTAACTTGTTAAAAACGTCTCCCTTTAGAAAAAAAGGCTAGCCTACTTAATTAATGATCCAGAGCATGAATTCTCAAAACCGCACCATTATCATTGACGATACGACCCTCCGGGATGGTGAGCAATCCGCTGGTGTTGCCTTTTCGCTAACCGAAAAACTGGCGATTGCAACACAACTGGCGGGGCTGGGTGTGCAGGAATTAGAGATAGGCATTCCGGCAATGGGCGACATTGAAAGGGATGAAATAAAGGCCATAGCTGCATTGGGTTTACCTTCGACCTTGCTGGTCTGGTCAAGAATGCGCCGTGATGATTTACAGGCCTGTGTGGGTTTAAACGTTCATAAGGTTGATTTATCAATTTCTGCGTCTGACCAACATATTCAGCACAAGCTTAAACAAAGCAGGCAGTGGGTATTAAACACTATTACCCGTTTTGTGCAAGATGCGCGAAACATGAATCTGGAGGTGTGCGTAGGCATGGAAGATGCCTCACGAGCAGACGTGGATTTTTTGATGCGCATGGCGGAAACGGCGCAACAAGCAGGTGCTAGCAGAATACGGTTTGCCGACACGGTTGGTATTATGGAACCGTTTGGCGTATTTGAAACCATCAAGAAATTACGGGCAGCTACCGATCTGGAAATTGAAATGCACGCCCATGATGATTTGGGGCTTGCTACCGCCAACTCCCTGGCAGCGGCGTTGGCCGGTGCAACTCATGTCAACACAACGGTTAACGGACTGGGTGAACGCGCCGGTAACGCAGCCCTCGAAGAAGTTGTGGTCGGCTTAAAACAATTGTACGGCTTTGAAACGGGCATCTTGCTACTGAATTTTCCTTTGTTATCCGAACAAGTTGCAAAAGCCTCCGGTGATGCTATCGGCAGTCGAAAAAGTTTAATTGGTAAAAATGTATTCAGCCATGAAGCCGGAATACATGTCGATGGGCTTCTAAAAGACCCCAATAATTATCAAGGTGTTGATCCGGCAATTGTCGGGCGTTGTCATCAACTCATTTTGGGTAAACATTCGGGTACTCAAGGTGTGATTCATGCTTATAAACAAATAGGCATAGCGGTTACACGAATACAGGCACAAATGCTCTTAACTCAAGTCAGGCAGTTTGTAAGTAATACTAAAAGATCACCTAAAACTGAAGACTTAAATTTATTTCATCAAAATCTATAAGAGGATGCTTCATCATGAACGAACATATTGAACCTGAATCATGCGAATCTGAAACAAAAGAAATTGTAGAAATCCCCGATCAAGATGATCGCTACCCAGGTTCTTTTTTTAGAATACCGGGTCCGCCAACCCTAGGAAAAACCAGTTGGAGCTTAAGTTAAGCTAACAAAATTACCCGCAAACTTACCGGGAGTTTATAAATGGTTATGGTCATGTCAGATAAGGTTAAAAACCACACAGAAACACCGCAACGTTTTTTTGCCCAATGGCATGAAGATATCTACTGTGTATTTGGCCGCGACCCTGCTGCACATAGTGTCTGGGAAATATTACTAACCTATTCCGGTGTGCATGCGGTACTGATGCATCGAGTTAGTCACAGTCTGTGGAAAAGAAACTGGAAATTAACCGCGAGAATTACTGCTGCATTTGCCAGAATGCTGACCAATGTTGAAATACATCCTGGCGCTACCATTGGAAGACGTTTGTTTATTGACCACGCACTCGGTGTAGTGATTGGCGAGACCACAGAGATTGGCAATGATGTCACTTTATATCATGGCGTAACTTTAGGCGGCACCACGTGGAACAAAGAAAAACGCCATCCGACACTCGGAAATAATGTATTGATAGGTGCTGGCGCCAAAATACTTGGCGCTATTACTTTAGGCAATAATGTGCGTGTCGGTGCTAATTCGGTGGTGGTTAAAGATGTTCCTCCTTGTTGTACAGTCGTGGGTATTCCGGGACGGATTATTCAAACTAAAGGCACACAGATACAAAATCGGCAAGGTATTGATCTAAATCACCATCTTATTCCAGATCCTGTAGGAAAGGCTATTTCATGCCTCATGGAAAGAATTGATGAGCTGGAATCCATGCAACCCCAGCCAGGCCAGATTGCAGTTGAAGAAAACTGTAACAGTTGTGAAGCAGAAAATGTTTGTGTTCCACGAAATGAAACGCCAGTAAAACTGACCATAAGGGTTTAAATGGATCTATTGGATTTTGAAGCACAAAGCTTGTATTTTGATCAACCGGATGCTCACGGGGTTAAAGAAATGATAGCGACCGCTGCAGAAAACTATGCAACAGGTGAAGCCGAGCTCCCTTTACTTAAAGCGTACTTTCTTGCTCCAGAATCATTGAATGTATTGGTTGCTTTAAATCGCTTCTACTATTACCAGCATCGACTGGAAGATGCCTTAACCGCAACGATTAAAGCATTGGCTGTCATTCGATCTTTAATTGATTTTCCGGTTGATTGGCGAGACTTAAAGGATACTCATATAACTCAAGCTCCTCCCGATTCTTTAACTCAGGTCAGGTTATATTTGTTTACTTTAAAAGCTGTCGGTTTTTTAAACATGCGTTTGAATAACCTGGATGTGAGTCAGCACATTTTTGAAAAACTGGTGAGCTTGGACAATAAAGACCGAATCGGTGCAAAGGGCTTGTTGGAATTGGTTGTTAAACGTCAGTGTGAATAATGGCTTACGTAGAGGCTATTTTAAGTAACGATATTCGTGTGTTGTAGGGGCAATCCCTTACGGTTACCCTGCTAACATCTTGGCATTAAAGGGCAGGCGTAAAGCCTGCCCTCTAGAAAAAAATATCCCGGCATAAGTTGATAGCCGAATAATAAATTTTGGGAGCAAGAGCATGTTGAAAGATAAGAACGTATCAATACCTGGAATAGCTTGTTTGGTTCTATTTATCATATTGGTTGTTTACCTGCTAACTCAAGATGCTTCTTTAGTTGGCCCCATTTAATTGTAACCGGAGAAAAAACCATGAATTTTGAAGAAGAGATGGAAGAACTGGAATCTGCAGAAGACTTCTTACAATATTTTCAACTGGACTATGAACCCAGTGTTGTCCAGGTCAACCGCTTGCATATATTGCAACGTTTTCATGATTATTTACAAAAAGCCAACGATGAAATGCCTGAAAATGAACCGGCAAAACGGGCTGTCTACACCAAACTGCTCAAGCGTGCCTATCAAGATTTTGTAGAATCCAATGCGCAAACAGAAAAAGTGTTTAAGGTCTTTTCCATGGGCGAACCACAAACAGCGTTCGTTGCTCTGGTTGATATTAAAATATGAAGCCCGAGCGTTTCGACGAAGGCCGGTTTGAGTATGGTGAATCGGTTCGGGTCACCAGAAATATCCGAAATGACGGCACTTATCCCGGCATGGAGGTTGGTACACTTTTGATTCGTCGAGGTAGTGTGGGTAATGTCATTGAAGTCGGAACATTTCTACAAGACCAGGTTATTTTTACGGTACATTTTCTCAATCATGGACGAATGGTGGGTTGCCGTCTAGAAGAGTTGATCGGTGATGATGAACCTTGGAACCCGAGTCGTTTTGAGTTTAGGGACAAGGTTGTTTGTAACATTGATTTAGGTATGAAAGGCAATATTTTGTTTGCTAAAGGCACTGAAGGGGAAGTCTTTAAAGTACTTAGAGAGAGCGAGTTGATTCAGTACCACGTTGCTTTTCAGGGTAGAACTCTGCAGGTTCCTGAATCAGCGCTGGCTCCTGCAAACCCAGAAACTTTCAAAGAACCAGAGTTTTGACATGAACCTGTCTAGCCAATCTTTACAAACTGACCCCTATACTTTGTTAAGAGCGTCTTTGGCTCTATTCAAAAAAGCTCCCAATGAATTACAGTCCACAGAATTAAAGCAAGCTGAAGTACAAGCCAGTAATGAGTTTAAAATTGAGACACGTATCCTAAATACATCAGAAGCAGGATCAGTGATTATTTCTGACCAGGAATTACAGGCTGCTTATCAAGAAATCAGAGATCGATACGAAGATATCGAATCATTTTTTAATGACCTGGAAAAAAATCATCTTAACAAAGCACACCTGGAAGCCGCACTTTATCGTCAATGTCGGGTTAATGTTGTGATGGATCTGATTGCTTCACGCTCACCCGATATCAATGAAGTAGAAATTGGTATTTATTACCACTTACATAGGGAGCAATTTAATCTTCCCGAACTAAGGGAAGCCTGCCATATTTATATGAGTATTAATCCGGACTATCCGGAAAATACCCGCGAAGCCGCTTTTCTAAGGCTTCAGGAAATATGGGAAAAACTGCAAAAGAAACCGTATAAATTTGCTGATTTTGCCTTAAAACATTCAGAATGTCCGACAGCGTTGCAAGGCGGTTTTCTGGGTTTAGTGCCACGTGGCAAGCTTTATCCGGAATTAGATGCTGTACTTTTTAGTATAAAAGCAGGTGAAGTCAGTCATATTGTCGAGTCGGAAATAGGTTATCATCTTGTTTTATGTAAGCAAATACAAAGAGCAGAAACATTATCACTGCAAAAAGCGACACCAAAAATACGTCAAATAATGAGTGATCGTTCGCGGCGAACTTGCCAACGTGCCTGGTTAGCCAGTTTACCTCAGTAACCTTTAGGACTTACCTATGAGTGATAAAGAAATCAAACACTGTTCATTTTGTGGTGTTGCTCAATCACCTACAGTCCCTTTGATTGCCGGTAGCGAGGGATTTATTTGTGGTGATTGTGTTTTACTGGCTAATCAGGTGGTCAGTAATTGGAGCAAAAAAAAAGAACTCTCTGAAATGCAGGGACCACTTCCAACACCGGCAAAGATAAAAGAGCATCTTGATCAGTATATTATCGGTCAGAATTTGGCTAAAGAAATTCTGGCTGTTGCTGTATACAACCATTACAAACGACTAAAACATGAAAGTGGAAATGCCGGTCTAGGGGGCTTTAATAAGGATGTTGAAATCGGTAAATCCAATATTCTGTTATTAGGTCCATCCGGAACCGGTAAGACATTATTAGCCAGCACCCTTGCAAAAATTGTCGGCGTTCCTTTTGTCATTGCCGATGCAACAACGCTCACTCAAGCGGGTTATGTCGGCGATGATGTAGAAAACATTCTGGTCAGATTACTGGATGTTGCAGAAGGCAATATGGCTAATGCTGAATGGGGTATTGTGTATCTGGATGAAATAGACAAAATTGCTCGCAGTCCAGAACAACAAACTGGCACTAGAGATGTATCGGGCGAAGGTGTTCAACAAGCATTACTCCGCTTGGTTGAAGGCTCTCATGTTAAAGTGTCTTCCAAAGGTCAACGCAATAAAGAAGGCGAAACAACCATTGATACGCGCAACATTCTCTTTATTGCTGGTGGTTCATTTCCAGGCCTTGAAAAACATGTTGAAAAGCGTCTAACCCCCACTAATTCTGCTATTGGCTTTCATGCTACTGTAAATGACACAGCAGAAAAACCTTCTTTAGAAACCTTATTAAATGCAACCCAACCTACTGATTTACGTAAGTTTGGTTTAATACCCGAATTTATTGGTCGTTTCCCGATACTTGCGCCTTTAGAACCTTTAGATACCGATGCTCTCATTAGGGTGTTAACCGAGCCTAAAAATGCTTTAGTACGTCAATATCAACAATTATTTGCTTACGAAGACGTTGAATTAAAATTTGAACAAAAGGCTCTAGTTGAAATTGCTCAAAAAGCGATAGAACGAGAAACCGGTGCACGTGGATTACGAAGCATTATGGAACAAATACTCAGAAAAACCATGTTTGAAATACCCTCTCGTGAAGATATTGAACAATGCGTTATTGATACGGAAACTGTCCGAGGTGAATGTGATGTAAAGTTCATATTAAAAGATAAACCAATTAGGCAACAAACCGTTTAATCATAAGCTTAATAGCCCGTGATTGTAACTATTGTTCTCCAACTTACGAGAAACTTATGACTACTGAAGAAAAAATACATCATCAACTCGCCACCAATCCTATTATTCTTTACATGAAAGGAATTCCAACTAACCCACAATGTGGTTTTTCAGGCAAAGCAGTCAACATCTTAAACGCATTAAAAATACCATTTTCTTATGTAAACGTGCTTGAAGCCCCTTTTATCCGTGATAAATTACCCAAAATTTCTCATTGGCCCACCTACCCACAGTTATTTGTGAATGCTGAGCTTATCGGGGGGTGTGATATTTTAGAAGAGCTATCGAATAACGGGAGTTTATTACCCATTTTACAAACAGTTTTACCAGAAAAACCAGAGTCTCATGATGAGTCCCTTTCCAAAGAAGAAGCCGAAAATTTAGTGCTACAAGGTATCCCTAACGCTAAAGTTATCTTCAACGGTGCGGGTTGTGACTTAATAGTGACTGTCATTAGCGAACAATTCACTGACCTCTCCTTAGTAAAAAAACAACAACTCGTGATGACTTCCTTAAAAGAACCTCTAGCCTCTGGCAAACTTCATGCATTGAGTGTTAAAGCATATACCCCTGAAGAATGGCAAGCCTTATCAAAAAATACTACTACTGGTTTATTACAAATAAAAATTTAAATAAGCGAGGTTATTATGGCAAAAATAGGTATCTTTTTTGGAACGGATAGTGGCAATACACGTCGTATTGCAAAAGAAATAGCAACTATTTTAGGCCCAGAGGTGGCAGCTAACCCCATCAACATTCGAAATGCAACTGTTGAAGATTTACTCAACTACAATACCTTAATATTAGGTATACCGACTTATGGCGATGGACAAGTGCCTGGTTTATCTACCGGTAATCAAACTGAAAGTTGGGAAGAGTTTTTACCTACTTTAAAAGGACATGACTTCAACGGAAAAAAAGTCGCTATTTATGGGCTGGGAAATCAAAAAGGTTACCCCGATGAATTTATAGACGCGGTATATTATTTATATGAAGAATTCGATATTTGTGGCGCTACTCTTATAGGGGGATGGCCCACTGATGGCTATACTTTTAAGAAATCTAAAGCCATCATAGATAATCAATTTATGGGACTCGCCTTAGATCAGGACAATCAAAGAGAATTAACCAGTGATCAAGTGAATACTTGGTTAACTTCATTATCACTAACTTAATAAACATCACTAACGATTGGTATGATAGAAGAACAAGCCGTCATCGTTAAGATTGATGCACACACAATCTGGATTGAAAAATCCAATTATTCTGGCTGTGTAAGTTGCCAACATATGTCATCTTGCACGACTCAAGCCGTTAGCCAACTTCTTAAAAAAAAATCCCTACGCTTAGTGAATACACAAGAATTTAAACTGGGTGATACAGTGACTATTACCATTGATGAAAATCTATTGTTATGTGCATCAATATCGATGTATTTATACCCCATACTCGCTCTATTTCTTGGTGCATTTATAGCCGATGGGTTTATAGAAGACACTAATGCTTACAAAGATCTTTGGGTCATAATCAGTACTTTTATTAGCTTCATTATATATTTAATAGGCATAAAACAAAGTTCAGCAACTCGATACACTAATTCTATTAGCCTTAAGAAGATATTGTAGAAACTGATTAAACCAACGGAGAATTAGATTAAAGTACCAACAGTTTTTACTGTTCATATTAAAAAAATGCAGTTACATTTTTAATGATGAGCGGTAAGTAAAAATATCAAAAATCGTAACTTATTGAATCAAAAGTTGACACTACATTTTCCGCGTTTGTTTTTGTACCAGACTGTGTGAAAACTACAATCCAGCTATAATTATATTTTCAATTGAAAGTATATCAATATGAGCCGATTTATAACGGGCGAAGCTCGCACTAATGCGACCTTATTTCCAGAAAAACTCGATGATTACATCTCAGCAGACAATGCCACCAGAGTAATCGATATATTCATTGATGGTATTGATCTGTCTGCTAAGGGGTTTAAAACCCTAGCTGCTGTTACAGGCCGACCAGGGTATCATCCTGAAACCCTGCTAAAGCTTTATGTATATGGCTACCTAAATCGCGTTCAATCATCGCGGCGATTAGAACGAGAAGCAGGTCGTAATGTTGAGTTGATGTGGTTACTGAAGCGCTTGGCGCCTGATTTTAAAACCATTGCCGATTTTCGCAAAAAGAATACCAAAGCCATTAGATTAGTTTGTCGTGAGTTTGTTATTATTTGCCGTAAACTCAATTTTTTTAGTGAGGCGTTTGTTGCCATCGATGGTAGTAAATTTAAGGCAGTCAACAACCGTGACCGGAATTACACGCAAGCTAAATTAAAGCTAAGACTCGAATTGATTGATGAAAGCATTGCCCGCTATCTGGGGCAAATTACCAGTGCAGACCGACTGGACGATTCAGTTGCTAAAGGTAAAACACAACGGCTGGAAAGTAAGATTGAAAAACTAAAAAAGGAACTTGAGCGGCTTAATATAATTGAAGTGCAACTACAGGCCAGCCCTGACAAGCAAATTTCGCTAACCGATCCGGATGCTCGCTCCATGATCAGTGCGGGTAACGGCATGGTTGGCTATAACGTGCAAACTGCCGTAGATACAAAACATCACCTTATCGTTGCTCACGAAGTGACTAATGTGGGCAATGATCGTGCTCAGTTAGCTAATATGGCTCGGCAAGCTAAAGCCGCTCTTGAAGTTGATATCTTAACCGCAGTCGCTGATCGAGGTTATTACAGTGGCCAAGAAATAAAATCTTGCGGTGAAGCAAATGTCGACGTATATCTCCCGAAATCAGAAACGTCGGGTAATCAAGCAAAAGGACTCTTCGGTAAGCGGGATTTTATCTATAAACCTGAAGATGATCAGTACGAGTGCCCTGCTGGTGAGCGGGCGATCTTCCGCTTTGATACACTGGAAAAAGGCAAAACCATGCGGCGTTATTGGTCTTCTTCCTGTGTTAAGTGCACCATGAAACCCCAATGTACCACAGGTGTCTATCGGCGCATTAGTCGCTGGGAACATGAAGCTGTATTAGATGCTTTAGAAAAACGCATCAACCAAGCGCCGAAAATGATGAAAGTTAGGCGAGAAACCGTAGAGCATCCATTTGGAACGCTTAAGCTCTGGATGGGATACACGCACTTCCAAATGAGAACATTAGATAAGGTCAGTGCAGAAATGAGCTTGCATGTGCTTGCCTATAATTTGAAGCGGGTCATGAATATCATGGGCACTGTGGCTCTCATGGCCGCATTGGGGGCATAAAAGCCTTCTTTAGTTATTCTTCAAAGGGATTTATGCCTTTATCAGCGCTGAGTTGCACTTTTATGTTTTTACAAGATAAAAACCAAACACAAAATAGTAGACAAATAGTAACCCCAGAACTTAGCAGATAGCCTTATGAAGGCCATATTTTGCATAAATTGGAGTTTTCACACAGTCTGGTACTAATGCAGCCTCAGAAACAACAGCGTTGCCCTCAGCGCTATAGCTGATGCTTTTCGTCTCTCCAGTGACCGGCAGTTTTGCAAAATCGGTCCGCTCATGGGTAATATATTGGCCTTTTCCGACTTGTTGATAAACCGTCGTTTTATCGGCATACAAGATAATACCGGAATGCGCTTTGGTTTTATCCGCCGGGTTGGCGGTATAAATATTGTAGATGCCCGGTTTAACGCCCCTCGCCTTTTCAACCTTACTATTTCGCCACTGGCCTTGGTCTTCTTGCTGCAGTGAGCACTGGCCGTTCATTACAAGTAAACGCTGTTTCATCCTTAACCCTCTATAATCGCCGTCAGTTGAACATCCTGTAATGCCACTTCCAATTCATGACCATCATCTTCATATTTTAACCACGCAGACCCTTGTACTGGCGGCCGTCGATCCAGCATTAACCGGGCAACCCGATTTTTATGTAACACTTGCACAATGGCTTTTTTGAATTTGCTTGGATCCGCTTGATGTCTTGAGCCTCTAGTACCGCCTAACTCAGCTAAGCTCAACGGCTGATCTGTAGCATACTCATACGCGGGCGAGACGGCTGAATGCAGCGAAGAACCACTGGCAGTTTGGATCTGGTTGTTTTTCCCACTCGGATAGTCGTCGATATCACCCCCCAGCATAGCGGAGTCTAGTTCACTTTCTTCCTGTTTTTGAGCCAGATAAATGCGCAGATACTTCAAGGAACCACGAGTAAACTCCTGGCTGTCATCATTGACCCAGGTATCGACTTCTTCCGAATGATGTTGGTGTAACTGGACCAATTCATAGATGATGGTGACATCGGTCAGTCGATTAGTAGCAAAGGCTTTAGCGATGGAGTGTGGCAATTTTAACAGGGAGGAGTATTGCGTCACATAGCCGGCTGTTTTGCCTATACACTCGGCTATTTCCTTTTTTTTCATGCCTCTTTTGATGAACTCACCAATGGCTGTAGCAATCTCTAACGGTGTATTACCTTCACGCAGCAAGTTTTCTGTCAGCTGATCGGTTCTGGTATAGTCATTATCAACATGGGCAGGTACCGTCTTTTTGCCGGCCAGTTTTGAGGCTCTAAAGCGACGTGCACCATGGTTTATAATAAATCGGCCGGGGTTATCCGGATTATCATGCACAGAAATGGGGGTTTTCACCCCTCGTCTGGCAATTGATTTGGCCAACTCGTTTAATTTCTCTTCCGAAAAACCTGGATTATCTTCACGTCTGGGCTGATCGGGATCTTCATCAATCAGATTGAGCGCTAAATCAAGCAGTTCTTTTTTATGCGTCGTCATTGGATCAATAGGTAGGGTGTGAGTCGAAAGGATAAAGCATTAAAAGTACGGTGAACATGACTACTGGTTGCCGGTTTATCTGTTATGGCGGCCTGTGGCATTAAATAGCACTCCTTGTTGATATTGTTATTGCTGTTCGGCTAAAGCTTTTATTTTTAGCTTCACGGTTCCGTTTTGCTTATGTCACATTCAGCAACCGCTTAGGTGAGCGCTTATCCAAGTTTTCATTTGCCACTTCTTTGGGCTTCTTTTTCCCATTGTTTGACGATGAAGGCCAAGTGTTCTGGCAGAACGGCTGTCACTTCCACAAATTTGTCGGGAATGTTGATCGCTTTAAGATGCATTTTCCATACACGACTGACAATCTGTGACACGGCACCTGCTGTAATCTGCTTGGCTCTGGCATAGTCTGCTTGGGCTCTGCCGTTCACTAAAACACCCTCCGCAATCTCCAGGGTGCTTTCGCCCATCGTTAAACGGCGGGTTGCTTGAATAAATTGTTCTCTAGTCATTCGTTTCATTAACAATTCCATGCAGCCTGTATAGTGACCCTGACTTACTGCCCCATCTTTAAAAAACAGAGGACTGGTCTTTAGTCACTACTTTAGCTAAACAGTATACCAAGTCAAGTCATTTAGCGGCTAAATCTTTTCAAAATACTGTGGGCCGATACAAATAAACAAAAAATGACAGGCATAGATACAAAACACTGTGTATCAATGCCTGCACAGTGGCATGGTTTGCCGGCGTGTTGGCATAATACAGCGCCCTGACAAACTGAAACACCACATCCATTGCGCCTAGCCAATTGATTAAAGGCCACAGTAAGGCCAAAAATAACCAGAGGACCCCAAACAGCCAAGACAGCATCCTGCTCCACCCGGAAAACCTATGGGTATTGATAGTTGCCTTCTGGAAACGACCGGCCTCAGAAGTTACGTTTGGATTAGTTCCCGTAAGACCATTCTTGGGAAACTGTAAAAGTTTTGCTGTTTTCATGTTGACCACCGCTAGCTTTGTTGTTTATCCGCTTGTTAGTATTGCACTTGCTTCAATTTAATTTGCTTTAATTTACTTTAATTGACGACTCTGTTCAAAAATGATCCTTAACAGTCACTGCCTGCCCTAAGCATTAATCTGCTTTATTGATCCTCTTTTTGTCACTTAGTTCATGGTTCTTTGCTTTTCAGCTTTGCTTTTTGCTTTTTGCTTTTTGCTTTTTGCTTTTTGCTTTTTGCTTTTTGCTTTTTGCTTTTTGCTTTTTGCTTTTTGCTTTTTGCTTTTTGCTTTTTGCTTTTTGCTTTTTGCTTTTTGCTTTTTGCGCTTATGTTTTCATAAAAATCGTAAAAAAACGGGCGCCATGATTAAAGAAAGATTAGAAAAAGATTAAAGAAAGATTAGCTGTTTTTTTCAAAATCCTGTAAGCCACGCTAGATAAGGGCTGCAAGGCATCGTAATCACTTTTTTTGTGCCTCGTATCCCGAGAAACCTGTGCCTCGTATCCCGTCAATTGTGTGCCTCGTATCCCGTGAAACGTGTGCCTCGTATCCCGTGAGGTGTGCCTCGTATCCCGTCAATTTGTGCCTCGTATCCCGTGCTTTTGTGCCTCGTATCCCGTGCTTTTGTGCCTCGTATCCCGTGCTTTTGTGCCTCGTATCCCGTGCTTTTTTGCCCCGTATCCCGTGAAAATTTTTGTCTGTACTGCACGGCTTGGTTTATTGGCTGATAAGGAAGCGTTGTTGAGAGGCGGTCGGCGGTTTATTGATGATGACATTCTCGTCCTCAAACGCATAATCCCGAATAAATTGTATTGCTTTGAGCTCATTTAATGCAGCAATCAACTTCCTTTTAAAAAGCCGCACGGCCTTATTGTTGCTGCCACTAAAGGCGCGGAGTGTTTCTATCTTGATCGGATAAGGTTTTGCATGGCTGGCCAAATAACCGTGCAACCATAACGCCAAGGGCTTGCCTCGTAATAACTGCCGAGCTTGCCAATCAATGGCTGTCCAGCCGCCCTCGTAGAGGGTCAATATCTTTGGATTGAAAATCACCACATACCGACCACTGTCATCATCCCGCAGAAACTCTAACAAACTGCCCCCATAGGTTTTCCGTTGCTGTTGGTTGGTGAGTTCTACTCCGCAGCCCATCAGCCGTGCAAAGGCATTTTTTAACCATTCGTGTTCACTTTTTCCGGTTTTACGACCTAAGGCCTTTAAAAAACCATACGCGGAAAACTCACAACGGGTGCCTAACGGATGATGCCTGGCTAAATGCAAGGCCTGCTCCCACACATCAAGATCAGACTGATCTAATTGAATGCCTGTGAAACGAATTTGCAGGCCTTTTTGACACGCCAACAGCTCACGCTGAAAGACCGCCCGATTTTTACCTTGCACGGCAGCAAATAGGGCTCCACGTAACACCGGATTGGGTATGCCTCGAGCCGGTTCCGGCCATAAAGGCAGTTGATAAACTTTACTGTCTTTTACTCGTGCACTGCCCTGCTGACCTAATTGCGCGAGCCGTTGTTGAAAGGCGGTATCAGTGAGGCTCATGAAAACACCGCACGATCAGTGTGAGTTGATGGAACAAGGCAAAAAACATAGTAATGAATCCAATAAGAATTATTCGTCATTGCTTAGGCCTCCTGTGCTGGAGAATGTCGCGCGTTGCTGGACTTTCAGTGACAGCGATAGCAACCTTATCTTTAAATCTCATTATAATGAGATTTAAATTAAAATCCAGTATTGACTACTTTTTTTATCCTGTTACACCACACCAAGAAAATATCCATGCTACAAAACCGGCTAAAACCCTTTATACTACTTGTAAAAGCAACCATGAAGACGACCGTCACCTTTGCTAGACTAAAGAAAACGTTTAATCAACAACCCATAAATTTAGCCGCTTAATTTATCGAACCCTCACTCACGCATGTATAACCACATATTTTTTACCAACATCCTTCGGCTACTTGATGAGAAAGACATCACAAAAGAACAGCTTTCAAAAATATCAGGCGTCTCCCTGGGATTTATTTGTGATTTAACCAACGGAAAAAGCAATCCGTCATTACGCATTATGGAACAAATAGCGGATGCATTAGAGACCTCGTTACCGGCACTACTGGAAGAAACTGACCTAGACAGGCAATCCTTAGAGGCTTTATCGGGTGGCAAAATAAGAGGCGTGGCAGAAGGCTATGAGCGGGTTTCATTAATACTACCGTCTCATCAGGCTTTCATTGCCAGACAATGGTCAAAAGCGGCGACCGAGCAACTAAAAAAACACGAAGAGACATCGCAATAAACGAACACGGCTTAACCCCGTTATGCCCTTGCCCTTCTTACCCCTTGCCCTAGCCTTAACCGTCAGCACTCCATCCCCTGCTCTAAACCCTTAGAGCCATCAAGGCGTAAATCCGGCTCATTAACCCGATATCGCTTTTTTAGCTTGTCTGATATACCTCATTTGAATTTAATCTCATTAATTTTTATTTAATCGTCTTATATTTTATTTGAAAAATAAATAATCTCGATATATAGTATATAAAATCCTAACTACTCACCGCGTGATGAATTGATATGACCCCCTTAGACTATCAAGACGATCAAGTACAGGACTCCGTTAAGGTACGCGCCAAAATCAAATTGGAGCGTGATCTTGGTCCGGTCATTATGGGCGCTCTCGCCGATCCTAAAACCGTTGAAATTATGCTCAATGCGGACGGCAAGCTCTGGCAAGAACGGCTCGGCGAAAAGATGCAGCAGATAGGCACCTTGTCTGCCAGTCGCAGTGAATCTATCATCAAGACCCTTGCCGGCTTCCACGGCAAAGAAATCAACAAAGGCAGACCCCTCTTGGAATGCGAACTGCCCATCGATGGTTCCCGCTTTGCCGGCCAATTTCCACCGATCGTGCCGGCCCCTACCTTTGCTATTGGTAAAAAAGCTATCGCTATCTTCACCCTGACTCAGTACGTTGCTGCCGACATCATGACGCCGGCACAGTTAGTGGTCATTGAAGCGGCCATTGTTTCACTGGTGCTCGTTAACAAAATTCCACCATTGATTGGTAGCATCGCCCAAGGTGGCGGCACACAAGCGTTAGGTGGCAGATTTGGTGCGGGCTCAGTTATAGCCGCAGCCCCGGCAGGCAGTGCCGCTGTCGCCAGTGCTGCCAATATGGCCGGTGGTGCCCAATCGGTTATTGCCGCAGCGAAACTGGCCTCACAAGACTCATCAAGCAGCGCTGATCTTGTTTCAAGAATGGGTGACATCGCCAATAGCGCGTTTGTTAGCGGTGCCTCAAGCAACGCTTCATCTACCTCTACAATCAGTCCATTGGCTGCGGCAATGGGTGTTACAGCTGTGGATGTCGCCAGCAGTGGCTGTTACGCTTATGATCTGGCGGCATGGCGCATACGCGAGCATTTAAGCAAAGATACGGGTGATCTATGGGCGCGGTCAGCAAATTATCACTCGCGGACAATTTATTACAATACCTTATACCGAGCTGATCTGCGGGTAAAAGCTGATCAGTGGGCTCACTGGTTAGCTAAATTCATGCCGTCCATATATGCGACTATCACTACCTACACAATAAAGCCCAACGTTATACAAGCAAGTACAGCGACCCACAAAGCTCAAGACGTTAGAAAGGAATATGTTCCACGCACCATCCTCGTGAGCAGTCAGTAGCGATGATGGGTCGATATCCACGCTTAGTGGTATCGGATGGTACGCTTGAATCCCTTAAGTGGTTGGCTTTGCTCCTCATGGTGGCGGATCATATCAATAAATATCTGCTCCACGATGCATCGCACACCCTCTTTAACTGCGGCCGCATCGCCATGTCACTTTTCGTTTTTGTACTGGCTTATAATCTGGCGAGGCCAGATACATTTAAGAGTGGCGCACAGACTCGCACCATGAAGCGTCTGGCTCTCTTTGGCGTCCTAACTACACCGCCCTTCATGGCTTTGGGTGGTTTGTTAGCGGGATGGTGGCCATTAAACATTCTCTTTGCTTTATTGTCGCTGACGGCCATTATTTATTACCTTGAACAACAGACCATCACGGGCTATTTGATTGCTTGTGCTGTATTTATTGTCGCAGGTTCGTCAGTAGAATTTTGGTGGCCTGTTTTGGCGTTTGGGAGCGCCGTTTGGTGGTACTGCAAAACACCGCAACTCACAGCCTTGATAATAGCGGTGGTCGCCTTGTTATTACTTCAACTGATTAATGGCAATCATTGGGCTTTGGCTGCCCTACCCGTTTTGTACCTGAGTACGGCGATTAATATTCCGGTGCCGCGTTATCAATGGTTATTTTATTATTTCTACCCAGTGCATTTAAGCCTGCTTTGGATATTGGTAAGGCATGTCTACTACTAAGATTTAGGACTATAACTTAGGTAGTTGATACTGAAGTTGTAATCAAAAACCACTTGTTAAGTGGTTTTTCTGTTGAATCAGCGAGGTTTCATTTAGCAACACTACAGACATTCATTTACTCTGCATTAATTTTACATACAAGAATTAAGCTCCGATTAAATACTTTTTAAAAAGTAGTAATAACCATCTCATGCTTCACTTTCGAATAGAACAAAATCATTCAACTTCGATATAATATTTTAATAAATGAATTAGCATCAAATTTATAGTTTCAATTCGATACCAAAAAAAACCACCCAAAAATTTAGCCGCTTAATTTAATGAGCAAAATAATCTCATTATATAAATAAATATATATTATTAATCTCGATATATAGTATAATATACCCATCAAATTATTTAACTGATGTAATTAATCAATGCAAAAACTACATCTTCCAATCAAACCATATAGCTCCGCAAAAACTCGAAGTAGCTTTACGCTTAAAAAGCTAAGCATGGATCAACGCAGAAATTTACGAGCCTTGATTTCGGCAGCCAATGCCAAGCTGATTTTAAAAAAACCTCACCGGAACACTCACGCATTATTACAGTTTTACCTGCTTCGTAGGCATAAAGCATGCACACTCTAGACTTAAAACAAGCAGCTGATTTTTTAAAAATGCACCCCGTCACTCTCCAGGGCAAAGCTAAAACCGGTGAAATCCCGGGCGCTAAACCAGGAAAAAGCTGGGTTTTTATTGATGAAGATTTGGCTAACTACATCCGTTCGCAGTACACTAAACAAGGCAAACGGATAGCTTTACAAAATGGAGAAACAAAATGCTCTTTAAACGAAACGAAATCTGGTATTACAAATTTACAATTAGTGGAAAAACGCTATACCGATCTACTGGCACCTCAGACAAATCAAAGGCACAAGAAATAGCCGACAAAGCTAAAGCAAAAACCTGGGATCAACTCAAAGGAGGCGAAAAACAAACCTATATTTGGCAAGAAGCAGTCGTCAGATACTTGCAGGAAGCCGATAAAAAAAGTATTGATGACGATAAATATATGCTGCGTTGGATTGCAAAATATCTGGATAATAAGTATTTGCATAAAATTGACAAGGCATTAATTGATTTAATTATTCATGCCAAACTAAAAGAAGGTGTAAGTAAAACCAGAGTTAATCGCATCACCACTGTAATTAATACCATTTTAAATAAAGCAGTAAAGGAATGGCAATGGTTGGACAGCAAACCTCATATTCGTAAATTTAAGGAGCCAAACATTAGAATACGTTGGCTAACCCAAAATGAAGCATCGAGATTGTTATCAGAACTTCCACCACACCTAGAAGCAATGGCAAGGTTTACCTTGTTAACGGGGTTAATAGAATCCAATGTGATACAACTAGAATGGCAACAAATCGACATGCAAAGAAGCGTTGCCTGGATTCATCCAGATCAAGCCAAAGCCGCTAAAGCGATTGGCGTCCCGTTAAACGAGGATGCAGTAACTATACTAAAAGCGCAAATTGGAAATCATCGCTCTCATGTTTTTACTTATGAAGGCAATCCTGTTGGAAAAGCAGGAACTCTCGCATGGCGGAAGGCACTAAAGCGATCTGGCATTGAAAAATTTAGATGGCACGATTTACGTCATACCTGGGCAAGTTGGCACGTACAAAACGGAACTCCGCTTAATATCCTGAAAGAATTGGGAGGTTGGGCGAGTTATGAGATGGTACAAAGGTATGCACACTTAGCACCTGAACATCTAGCTGAGTATGCAGGAAACGCAAAAGTTGCAAAATAGGTTGCAGGTAAAAAAGCTACTACTGTAAAAATAGCCTAACTGCTTGATATTACTGGGGTGAACGACGGGGCTCGAACCCGCGACAACCGGAATCACAATCCGGGACTCTACCAACTGAGCTACGCTCACCATAATATGGCTTATTCTTGGATGGTGCGCTTGGCAGGACTCGAACCTGCGACCCCCGGCTTAGAAGGCCGGTGCTCTATCCGGTTGAGCTACAAGCGCTAAACTGGTCGGGGTGGAGGGATTCGAACCCCCGACATCCTGCTCCCAAAGCAGGCGCGCTACCAAACTGCGCTACACCCCGTAATCTTGCTTCTCATTATAAGTTATCTTGCGATGCACCCGTAAAGAGCTGTCTATTATGACGACTAATAAACTCATCGTCAATTATTTTTTTATGTATTTCTTTCCCTAACTACAACTTAGCCTTAACAAGCTCATAGGTATCAGTAACTAGTCCTTCAATATTAGCCATAATTGTCTTTAATTCAGCTAACTTAGCCTCGGCAAAATCCCTATCTTTAAGGCTAGCTGTATTTATATAAACATTAAGCGCCGCACTTTTCAAGCCACCATAGGCCGACATAGTCGCAGCACCTGCATCACTAATAACCGCAAGATTACCTTTATTAGCGGCATCACGACTCAATACTATTGCTTCTGCACAAGCTCGTGCGCACGCCAAAGGCACTTCAGTTGCATCCTTCAATACACCTTGTATCGCTTGAGAGCGAATTAATTTATCTGCATCACTTTCTTTGGCTAAACCATAAGCAGTCATCAAGCGATTAAAAACATCAACATCCGC
>Ga0214182_1000065_pt1 | contig 52737 bp, 58 predicted proteins | sample TroBogEpilimnion_8_FD_153020 | JGI IMG/M metagenome (GOLD analysis project Ga0214182, IMG submission 153020) | Freshwater microbial communities from Trout Bog Lake, WI - 14NOV2007 epilimnion | ecosystem: Environmental > Aquatic > Freshwater > Lake > Epilimnion/Euphotic zone | place: Trout Bog... | reverse complement strand
TGATAATTCGATAGCAGGCTATCGATTAAATCGTTGGGTAAAGCTTTTTGTGTCGTCATTTTTATTCCATTTCTGAAAAACGCAGTTTCCTGCAAAATGACGTTTACACAAAATTATTTACACCCTCGCCAGAAAAATTCTGAGTGTTCGAAACATGAAGAACTAATAACTACGTCTTCTGATTCGTCTTCAAATGGAAGTTTATATGGGTCTGTAATTACTATATCAACACCTTTTGCTTTGACAAAGTCCACTCCTACATAGTTTTGCCCCTTCGGACAAACGGATCTAAGACTTCCGTTTACATCCTGTGAGCCTATATCAACAATGGTCAAACTTTGTAAATCACTAAGATATATTTTAAAAAATTGTGCCCCGTACTCCATTGCAGTGTCATGCATGCTTAATAATTCCTTACGTTGAAGTAAAAAACACCTTGTTAAATTGGAAATAACTATCTTTGTGCAAGCCCAAAAATTATACTATTTATTATTACTAATCTAATTAATCAAGTACTTTTTTTAGGTGCAATTATTAATGCTATATAAAAATCAAACTGTCAGTCTTGTTATTGTAGATACAGACTCCTATAAACTAGCGAAAAATGCTGTGGATCGCACCTTAGAAGTTTTTCCTGTGGATGAGGTGCTTGTATTCAGTGACGAGCCCTCTCAATGGAAGGGTTACAGTGTTATCCTTATAGAAAAGATTAGGACAATAAGGGACTACAATGAAATTATATTGAAGGTTTTGCCAGAATACTTAAAAACCGATTACGCTTTAATAATTCAGTACGATGGATTTGTGATAAATCCGAATTGCTGGTCCGACTTTTTCTTTAACTTTGACTACATTGGGGCGCCTTGGCCTGCAGGAGAAGTTTTTGGGCGTGAAGCTATTGTTGGGAACGGAGGCTTTAGCCTTAGGTCAAAAAAAATAATTGAAAATTCTGTGAAATACCTGCAGTCTTACGATTTTGCTCTGCCAGAAGATGCTTTGGTTTGCAGGATATTCAGGCCATCTCTTGAGGAGATTGATAGGGTAATTTTTGCCCCTGTTGAAGTTGCAAGGCACTTCTCATTTGAACTTGAGCCAATTGGAGATGTGAAGCCTTTTGGTTTTCACGGACTCTTTCCTCTTTCTTGGGTTTATCGCGATGAGTGGGAATTTTTGCTTGAGAATCTTCCAGAGAGATGTTTTAAAATGGGATCGTTCCACTTGCGTTGCCTTACACGTGGGTTCTCTAAACTTGATAGTGACGCGCAAATATCCCTAGCAGAAAAAGTTAATCAGTTGTCACTGAAGACTGATTGAGATTTTAAACATACCCCTAACATCATAAATAGAAAGCTAGTTTTATGCTTAAGTATGACACTCATCACTATGATGATTTTCTAAAGCTGAAAATTTCAGCTTCATTGTGGTTTTTCTTACTTTATGGCGTGCGCCATTTTTTCTTTGTGGCCGCTATAAAATTAATGCCTAATGATGTGGGCTCGATAGACTGGATGAATACCCAAGCAAATTCACTTTTTATGCTGACGGATATCCCTGCTGCTATTGCGCTCTTGGCAACGGGTCATCGTGTTCCAGACGCTTTCGCTATCATGCGTTGGGTTTGGGCGCATGGGAAGTCGATATTAATTAGTTCTTATATTTTAGGCATTGCACTATACGTTCATTTGAATGGCGCGCTCATTCAAAGTGGCGATATTGATAAGCTCCTGCTCGCCGCATCCGTCATAATTCCTGATGTATTGATTATTGGGTCAATCTTTAAATCAGAATTAATTAAAGATATTTTTAGTGAGTTTCCTGAGTCTGAAAAGAAAGATTAGCTCTAGGTCAATTGATTAAAGTTTTATCAATTTCTCTACCCAGCCCTAAACTTTCTTTTTCACTTGATGCTTAGCCGATGATTTATTTTTGGCGGTCTTTGCCTGTGGCGTTTTATGATTTTTGCTAGGTGAATTCAATTTAGATTTGCCAGCTTTAGACTGTTCAACTTTTCTGCCTGTTTTGCTATGTGATTTATTCGTTTTGTCGCCACTTTGAATTCTGTGGGCAACAATTTTGCTCACTTCTTGATCTGATCTTTTTAGGTTAATTAATGGTTGGCCGTTGCTTTTGAGGAGTAAGGCATCCCCATTGATTTCAAAACCATCTGCTAGGAGTAATAGATTGAAGATCATCGTCTCTTCATCTTTTGCGTCATTACAGTGATTGTTTGAGCCGCCAAGGTTGCTAATTCTAAATCCGCCTCCATTGTCCGTTTTAAAGCCACCGCTGAGAAAGTTACAAGTCCCAAAGGCTTTATATTTTCCATCATTTGCAAAGTTAAAAATCCAGTGGTCAGCATCGAAGCTGAAGCTTGATTGCTTAGAAATTTGTGTGATCTGCCAGCCATGACTTGTAAGCTGTTTACTTAAGTCATCTTCAGTTGCTTGGGTGCTTGTTTGTGATGGATTACTTTTTTCTTGCTGAGGTGTCTGATGATGAATAGGCTTTGCGTAAACGCTGATTGAAAATAAAAGAGTAAATACCATTACGCGAAAAATCATCAGAAACCCTTGCAAAATTCATGACAGCTAAAAGAGTGGTTATTTTAGGTTGAAAAAGCCTTGTTGGCATAGTCTTGATTCATTTTTCTGCTTTGTATTTCTTCAGCGCACTTCTTGTCCTGCTATCAAGCAAACTCCATAGCGCAACCTTTTCGTCGTTTTCTAACATCTCGCAGCGTTCATGCGCGAGTCTTAATTCTTCTAGTTGCACGAGCTCTGTAACTTCCTCTGCGATTCTGGCAAGTAAGTCTTTCTCGTCCGTGTTGAAGGCTTCTAGTGCACCTGCGGTTGGCGTGATGGGTTGCTTGGGGGCTTCTATTTCTTTCTTTGTCTTTGCTTCTTTGGTTTCATTCTCTTTCATCTCCACCATCGGCAGATCTTCTCCTGCATAGATATACATCCCTAATCCATGGAGTGATATTGCTTTCGCTAAACATCTTTGCATCGCTGTGTTTACTGAGAATGCATCTGGGTTATGGATGGCTTTATTTCTAAAGTCCATGACCGGTAATTGCGCTGTTCTAGATTTACCAAACGCATGTACTGTACAAAACACCATCATGGTCTCTCCAAACACTTTAGGCTCTGCATACTCCCAAGACGCACTCTCATCCAACTGGAGTAATTGATCCACCGCCCAAGACCATGACAGATAAGCTAAGCCATTCTTACGCTCGATATAGTCATTGACGTTAATCTTTCGTAGTTCTGTGTAATTCATCATTCAATTCCTCCGCCTCAAGCTGCCTTCTCATCTAGCACAGGACCTTCAATGCCCTCATCAATCAAATACTCCATCCGAGACATGTCCTTGAAGTGGGGTGCATTTAAATTCGCACTAATCTCTTCCATGGCTTTCTCATACATCCACTCAATACTCTTTCTATCCATGAGCTCAATGATATTGATCTCACTATCTACTGGTCTTATCTCATCAACCTGTTCAAACACCATACAGACACAAACATCATACGAACCCTGTTCATACTCCACCGTTGCCCACTCATAATTCCTTGCACGATTCTTTCCCATCTCATTGTCCTTGGTTATAGAAGTAAATATACATAAAATCTTATTTAAATAAGATTTTTGAGTAAATATATCTTATTTAAATAAGAAAATAAAGCAAATTTTTTTAATTTGGCTTAGGCTGATTTTTCAGCCCATATTGAAACAGCTTTCCCTGCGATATTAATTTTAGATAAATCGAGTGCTTTGATTGATTGTGGTTCGTAAGATGGATTGTCGGATTTGATGAGGTAAGTACCATCTAGAAGCTTCTGTATTCGTTTTATGAACGAACCAGCATTGCTGTTGATAATGTAAATTCCATCATTCGAAAATTTTCTGATATTGGAATTTATTATTATGAAATCGCCTTTAGTTACTGTTGGCGACATTGAGTCATCATCGATAAAAACAATATTTAGTTGATTTGGATTGGCGCCCGCAGCTTTTTCTCTGATCCAAGCTAAGCTTAACTTGATACCCATGATAGATTTTGAGTGGGATTGATTTGAAATCTCGATGGATGTAAATTCATCGTCGAACTTACTTACAGCTTCTCTGGTTGAGGACATGCTACCTCTTCCCGTAGCAAGCCAGTCAGGATTAACTCCAAGCAACTTTGCCGCGTTCATCAGGTTAACTCCGCTGATAGTTTGATTCGGTCCTTTTACCCAAGTAGTAACTGTGCCAGAACTTACGCCGCATCCCTTCCATAGATCAGTCTTGGATAGCCCTGATTTCTCGAGTGCAAGCTTGATTCTGTCTTGGAGAGATGTTGTGGTCATTGGGTTGATTAATAATTTTCTACAATTATATCTAAAAATCACCTATTGACTGAATTTGTTCGTTTTTAAAGCAGGCTAAGAGAAGCAAGTGTTGATTATTGTAACGTTACGCATTACAATAAATGTAAATGATTAAATCGTTCAAACACAAAGGGCTGCAGATATTTTTTGATACCGGCAGAAAAGCCGGTATTCAGCCTCACCATGCTTCTAAACTAAACAGGCAGCTTTTGCGTTTGGATATTGCTAAAGCACCGAGTGATATGAATTTGCCTGGATGGCGTTTGCATGCGCTTGAACAAGACTTGATCGGACACTATTCAATATGGGTGAACGGAAATTGGCGTATCACTTTTAGGTTTGAAGGTGAAGATGTAATCTTGGTTGATTATCAGGACTACCATTAAAGGAAATAAGATGACGAATATATTTAATCCATCTCACCCTGGGGAAACATTAAAAGAAGATGTACTTCCTGCATTGGGTTTATCTATCACCGAAGCCGCGGCGCAGCTTGGGGTTGCTCGCCCAACATTGTCTAAGGTCTTAAACGGTCAATCGGCTGTCTCCCCAGAAATGGCCATCAGGCTTGAGGCATGGCTAGGCTTGGAAAACGGTGGCCGTGCAGACCTTTGGGTTGCGCAGCAAGCAGCGTATGACTTATGGAAGGCGCGTCAATTAAAGCAGCCTAAGGTAAAGCGCGTTAATTTACTCGTCGCATAATTGCGCTTTGTCAAAAGTAAAAAAACGCGCCAAGGTAGGCGCGTTTTTCTTTAAAGTTTATCTTTAAGCAGCAAGCTCCTCGGTTACTTCAAGCTCAAGATTTTCAGCGCGCCACGCAATATGTTTTTTATACGCATCGATGGCGCGATAGAGATCGGTGTCGAGCTGCACTTGATACTTACTTAAAAAGTCTACGCTCTTGCTGTCTGGGATAAGTTTTGCCAGCTTCATTTGCTCTGCAATATTATAGGCTGTATGTTTAATCTCATTGTTCGCAACAAAGTCTTCCGCATATTTCTTGGTACTTTCCATTGATGCAATGATCTTGTCTGGCGACTTCATGAATATATCGTAGTTGATTACAGAAGCTAATGCGTCTTTCTTTAGTTGTGAAAAAATCTTTGGCGCTTGAATTGAAACTTGCGCTAAATTTTTAGGAGTGGCCTGAATATTAATGCTTTCAAACTCCACCAAGACTTTTGTCCAATAGTCATATGCGTGCTCTTGGTCTTCTGAAATGTTTTCTGCGTTTAATCGCTTGTGATATGGCAATCGTAAGGCATCGCTAATCTCTTCCGCCATGATTTCTGGGGTCATCGAGATCTGAAGTTTTGCGGCTTCCGCGATTCGAAGCCTTTTCTGGCGCCAGATTGCGAGGATGATGCGCTCGACTAGACCTGCAGCGATGGCATCGACCGCTGGATATACATCGGCAATGCCTTGGCATAAGTTTTTAAACTCTTCCGCATTTTCATTTGGAAGTAATGGGCTGGCGGCAAAGATGCCGTGGGTGATGGCGTTTTGACTCACTTTAAGTTTTCCTTGTATTGAAATTGGACCGGTTGAACGTTTTGCGTTCTGACGATTGGCTTTGATTTTTGCCTTGCTGGGGGTTGTCATGTGCGCTCCTTTCTTGATTGATGCATGACAACATCAAGATGGTGGCGGCTTTCAGAATTTCAAGTATTTATTTCAATAAAATCATTGGCTTGACAATGTCAAGGTGGGAAAATGTAGCTCGCTAGAAAAAACAAAGCCAACTCTTTGGGTTCGCGCTCTGAGCTTGGCTTACAGCGATATTTTTTACTTTACGTAACGCTTGTAGGTTTCTATCCAGTTGGTGGAGATTTGATGGCGTGCATCATCTAGGGTAACTGCACCATCGCAGACGAGCTTGTAGAGCTTGAATTCCAGGATGTCTTTCTTCTCAGCGTTCCATTCACTGAGTCTGGGCTGTGGCCATAAGTTGGCTGGGTCGCTTGGGTTTCCGCCGATGCTTAGCGGGATGAGGTGATCTTCTTCATAGTGCGCAGGGTTATTGTCTGTGTAGCCATACGCGGCCATTTGTTTTTTCTTAAGGCTGTTGGTGTAGTAAGCAGGTGGCCGGACTGTTTTTGTATAACCTCTGACACAAATAGTGGTTTGAATGTTGCTCTGGGTAATAGAGGCATCAATCGCTCCAGGCGTCAGTAATCTATCGGGCAAATCGCCGGCCATCGCTGGATGTTGAATCAGTGAAAAGAGTAGGGCGATGAAAATGCGATATGTTTTTATCATGGGTGCGCTTAAAGAATTGAACGAAGTGCGTCATTGAACTGTCATGAGAATGCATTATAGTTTAAGTGAATAAATCTACAAGAAGATGTGAATTGGCTTTGCCAGAGGCGCCGCGCTTGAGTTACAATTATAAAAATTTTGAGGTTACCAAATTTCACTGATTGCAATTGGCAATCATACATCGCTGTAAAAATTGGAGTTTTAACGTGCTGGAAAATTATTTTCCGATCCTTGTTTTTATCTTAGTCGGCTTAGCCGTTGGTGTTGGACCCCTTGTCCTCGGAAAACTCGTCTCTCCAAATCGTCCTGACGCAGCAAAAAATTCCCCGTATGAGTGTGGCTTTGAGGCATTTGAAGATGCCCGCATGAAGTTCGACGTTCGTTACTATCTCGTCGCGATTCTATTTATTCTCTTCGATCTTGAGATCGCCTTTTTATTCCCATGGGCAGTGGTCTTAAAAGAAATTGGTTTGTTTGGCTTTTTAGCAATGATGGTGTTCCTAGGTATCTTGGTGGTTGGCTTCATCTACGAGTGGATGAAGGGCGCGCTGGAATGGGAATAGTGTTGGATATGCTGGCGTTGAAAGTATTGAAATGAGCATCGAAGGTATTTTAGAAAAAGGCTTTGTCACGACGACGCTCGATACCGTCATTAACTACACGAGAACTGGCTCTTTGTGGCCAATGACGTTTGGTTTGGCGTGCTGTGCGGTGGAAATGATGCACGCAGGTGCATCACGTTACGACTTGGACCGTTTTGGCATTGTGTTCCGCCCAAGCCCACGTCAGTCTGACGTGATGATTGTGGCAGGCACGCTTGTGAATAAGATGGCGCCAGCGCTTCGTAAGGTGTACGACCAGATGGCGGAACCGCGTTGGGTGATTTCCATGGGTTCATGTGCGAATGGCGGCGGCTACTACCATTACTCTTATGCGGTGGTGCGTGGCTGTGACCGTATTGTTCCAGTGGATGTGTATGTCCCAGGCTGTCCTCCGACGGCAGAAGCTCTGCTCTACGGCATCATTCAGCTGCAAAACAAGATCAAACGCACTAACACGATCGCTCGCTAAGGCAGAATAAAGATGACGCGATTAGAAACTCTCAAAGAAAATATTGAAAAGGTCTTAGGCGACCAAGTCACTCAATCAACGGTTGCGCTTAATGAGCTCTCCATTGAATGCGCGGCCAAAGACTTGATTAAAGTTGTTAAGAAGTTGCGTGACCATAAAGCCTTGAAGTTTGAACAGCTCATTGACCTTTGCGGTGTGGATTATCAAGACTATGCTGATGGCACTTGGGAGGGCTCGCGTTTCGCGACCGTTTACCATTTTCTTTCAGTGACCCTTAATCATCGTATCCGTCTCAAAGTATTCTCAGCCGAGGACGACTTCCCTGTGTTGCCAACTTTAGTTGAGCTTTATCCTGCGGCGAATTGGTTCGAGCGTGAGTCTTTCGATCTTTACGGCATCATGTATGAAGGTCATCCAGATTTACGTCGCTTGCTGACTGACTATGGCTTTGTTGGTCATCCATTCAGAAAAGATTTCCCAATGATTGGTAACGTCGAGATGCGTTACGATCCAGAACAACAGCGTGTGGTGTACCAACCAGTTTCAATTGAATTGCGCAATAACGTGCCACGTGTCATCCGTGACGAGGGCTTCCACAATGGCTGAGATTAGAAATTACACCATGAACTTCGGCCCGCAGCACCCTGCGGCGCACGGGGTATTACGTTTGGTGCTTGAGCTTGATGGTGAAGTGATTCAACGTGCTGACCCGCATATTGGTTTATTGCATCGCGGGACAGAAAAACTAGCTGAAAACCGTACATACCTTCAATCAGTGCCATACATGGACCGTTTAGATTATGTTTCCATGATGTCGAATGAACATGCCTATGTCATGGCGATTGAAAAGATGATGCAGATTGACGTGCCGCTTCGTGCTCAATATATCCGCGTCATGTTTGATGAGATCACCCGCATCTTGAATCACTTGCTCTGGCTTGGTGCACACGCGCTAGACGTTGGCGCAATGAGTGTCTTCTTGTATGCCTTCCGTGAACGTGAAGATTTATTCGATGTATACGAAGCCGTTTCAGGTGCGCGTATGCACGCTGCTTACTACCGTCCAGGCGGCGTTTATCGCGACTTGCCAGATCGCATGCCGCAGCATTTAGAAACAAAATTCCGTAGCAAAAAAGAAATTCATCAGCTCAATGAAAACCGTCAAGGTTCTGTGCTCGACTTCATTGAAGACTTCGCGAATCGTTTCCCGGCGCTTGTGGATGAGTACGAAACCTTGCTCACCAACAACCGTATCTGGAAACAACGTACCGTTGGCATTGGCGTGGTGACGCCAGAGCGCGCATTGGCGCTGGGCATGACAGGACCAATGATTCGCGGCTCTGGTATTGCTTGGGATTTGCGTAAAAAACAACCTTATGAAGTTTACGATAAGCTTGACTTTGATATCCCGGTTGGCGTGAACGGCGACTGTTACGACCGCTACTTGGTGCGGATTGAAGAGTTTAGACAATCAAATCGCATCATCAAGCAATGTATTGATTGGTTACGTAAAAACCCAGGTCCTGTGATTAGCACCGACAATAAAGTGGCGCCACCTGATCGTGAAGGCATGAAGACCAACATGGAAGATTTGATTCACCATTTCAAACTCTTCACCGAAGGTTTCCATGTGCCAGCAGGCGAGGCTTATGCCGCGGTTGAGCATCCTAAGGGTGAGTTCGGGATCTACATGGTCTCTGATGGGGCGAACAAGCCTTACCGTTTAAAAATTCGCGCGCCAGGCTTCCCGCATTTGGCAGCTTTAGATGAAATGACAAAGGGCCACATGATTGCTGACTTGGTCGCAATCATTGGTACGCAAGATATTGTATTTGGGGAGATCGATCGATAATGTTGTCTCAAGCGTCTCTCGATAAAATCGAATACGAATTAACTAAGTATCCGAAAGAAAACCGCCAAGGTGCGGTGATGTCAGCGCTGCGTATTGCGCAGGCTGAAAAAGGCTGGCTCTCAAAAGAAACCATCGCCTATGTTGCAGAATACTTAGGCATTCCAGCGATCGCTGCGTTAGAAGTAGCGACTTTCTACAATATGTATGACTTACAGCCTGTAGGTAAATACAAGATCACGATCTGTACCAACATCTCATGCATGCTGCGCGGTTCAGATGAAATCGTGGATCACCTGCAAAAGAAATTAAAGGTTGGCTTTAACGAAGTGACTAAAGATGGTCAGTTCTGTTTAAAAGAAGGTGAGTGCATGGGCTGCTGCGGCGGCGCACCGCTGATGCATGTGAATAACACCCAAATGCATGAATTCTTAACGCCTGCAAAAGTCGATGAAATTCTCGGGGAGTTGAAGTAATGTCTTTACACAAAACTCCTGTTGTCACAGATTTAAGCAAACAAACTTTGGTCACCTTGCGCACATTAAGCGCATCTCAAGAAACCAATCCCGGCAGCCTCAAGAATTACGAAAAGCTCGGCGGTTACGAGCAGTTAAAACGTATTGTCACTGGTAAAGTGAAAGCGACTGACATCATTACCGAAGTGAAGACTTCAGGTCTGCGTGGTCGCGGGGGTGCTGGTTTCCCAACAGGCCTCAAGTGGAGCTTTATGCCACGTTACTTCGACGGTACGAAGTACCTCGTCTGTAATACCGACGAAGGCGAGCCAGGCACATACAAAGACCGCGACATCATTCGCTACAACCCGCATCAACTGATTGAGGGGATGGCGATTGCCGCATATACATTAGGTGCGCGCGTGGGTTACAACTACATCCACGGTGAGATCTGGCAAGACTACGAAATCTTTGAAGAGGCATTGGCAGATGCGCGCAAGGCTGGTTATTTAGGCGAAAACCTGTTTGGTACTAATTTCTGTTTCGATCTTTATGCGGTGCACGGTTACGGCGCCTATATTTGCGGCGAAGAAACGGCACTCATTGAATCGATCGAAGGTAAAAAAGGTCAGCCACGCTTTAAACCACCATTTCCAGCAAGTTATGGGGTATTTGGTAAACCAACGAATGTGAACAACACTGAGTCCTATGCTTCGATCCCTTGGATCTTGCAACATGGCGGTCAAGCCTTTCAAGACTTGGGCGTGCCTAACTCAGGTGGGACTAAGCTCTTCTCAGTGTCAGGTCACGTTGAAAAGCCTGGTAACTATGAAGTCAAAATGGGGACACCATTTACTGAACTACTAGAAATGGCGGGGGGTATATGGAAAGGTCGTCAGCTTAAGGCGGTCATTCCAGGCGGCCCATCAACAGCAGTCATGCCTGCTTCAGCCATTCTAGGTGCAACGATGGATTATGAGGGCTTATCTAAGGCTGGCTCAAGTTTAGGTGCTGGCTCTATGATTGTGATGGATGACACGACTTGCATGGTGACTACGCTAAAACGCTTATCTTATTTCTTCTACGAGGAGTCGTGTGGTCAATGTACGCCATGCCGTGAAGGCACTGGTTGGGTGTACCGCGTGATCAAACGTATTGTGGATGGTGAAGGCAAGATGGAAGATTTGGACTTGCTCACTGATATCAGTAACAACATCTCGGGCCGCACGATTTGCGCGTTAGGAGAGGCTGCGGCGACCCCAGTTCTTAGTTTTATTAAGCACTTTAGACCAGAATTTGAATACTACATTCAGCATGGTAAATCCATGGTGACAGGCAAATAATATGTTGAAGATTGAAATAGACGGCAAACAGGTCGAAGTCGAAAACGGTACGACGATTATTGATGCAGCTGATCAGCTTGGCGTTGCGATCCCTCGTTTCTGTTATCACAAGAAATTGTCTGTGGCAGCGAACTGCCGCATGTGTTTAGTGCAAGTTGAGAAATTCAACAAGCCACTTCCAGCCTGTGCAACCCCAGTTGCTGAGGGTATGAAGATTTTTACTCGATCTAAATCAGCCATCGAAGCGCAAAAGAGCGTGATGGAGTTCTTGTTGATTAACCATCCGCTTGATTGCCCGATTTGCGATCAGGGCGGTGAGTGTGACTTGCAAGATGTGGCGATGGCCTATGGTGGTAGCGGTTCCCGTTACACCGAAGAAAAGCGTGTGGTCTTTAATAAGAATATTGGTCCATTGGTGAGTACCGATATGACCCGCTGTATCCAATGTACGCGCTGTGTACGCTTCTTAAAAGAAGTGGGCGGCATGCAGGAGCTTGGCCTGATTGGCCGTGGTGAGCATGCGGAAATCACCGCTTATGTAGACAAGTCAGTTGATTCAGAGCTCTCAGGCAATATTATTGATTTATGTCCAGTGGGTGCATTAACAAGCAAGCCATTCCGTTACTCAGCACGTAGCTGGGAACTGACACGCCGTCCAACGATTGCAGCGCATGATGGTTTAGGCTCGCATGTGGAAGTGCACGTTAAAAATGACCGCGTCATGCGCATTGTGCCTCGCGAAAAAGAAAGCATTAACGAGGTTTGGTTATCTGACCGCGATCGCTTTTCTTATGATGGCCTAAACAGTTCAGAGCGTTTAACTAAACCAATGATTAAGCATCATGGTGAGTGGCATGAAACAGATTGGAAGACCGCGTTAGAGTTTGCTGCTCGCCAGATCAAAGAGACGGTTGAAGAAGATCCAGCGAATTTAGGTTTTTTAGTATCACCCAATGCCACCATGGAAGAGGGTTTTTTAACTAAGAAAATTGCTAGAGCTCTGGATTGTGCTAACGTCGATCATCGTTTGCGCCGAAGTGACTTCCGCTTAGATGGTCGTTTCCATGGCACGCCTTGGATGGGTTGCAATATTGCGGACGTGCAAGCATTGGACCGTATTTTGGTGGTAGGTAGTAATTTACGTAATGAGCATCCATTGCTTACACAGCGTATGCGCCGTGCCGTTGCCAATGGTGCCGAGTTATCACTCGTGAATCCGATGGATGATGATCAGTTGATGCAGGTCAGCCATAAGGCGATTTGCTCTCCTAACGATATCGTGAATGTACTCGCCCAGATTTTAAAAGCAATGTCTGGCTTACAGCGTCTCTCACTATGTTTACCTAAATCGATTAGCGATTTGTTGGAAGGCGTAGTGGTGCGTGAGAACAGTCAAGCAATAGCTGAAAGCTTGGCAGGTCATGGTAAGGAATATGACTTGGTTAACCCCAAGAGCGCTTTATTCCTTGGCAATATTGCGCAATATCACCCACGTTATGCTGAAATTTATACATTAGCTGAAGCCATTGCTTCACTATGCGGTGCCACTTTTGGTGTGTTGTTTGAATCATCAGACCGTGTAGGTCTTGATATGGTCCGTGTGATTCCAGGTCAAGGCGGTCTCAATGCACGAACCATGCTTGAGCAACCAAGAAAAACCTATGTGCTTTTGAACGTTGAGCCTGAATTTGATTGTGCTAACCCTGCTGTTGCTAAACATGCCATGGATAAAGCTGAATGCGTGATAGCGCTGACCGCTTACAAATCAAATGCACTTGAAAATGCAGATGTTTTGTTACCAATTTCACCCTTTACTGAAACCTCTGGTACACGTATGAGTATGGAAGGTCGCGTGCAAAGCTTTGCAGCGGCAGTCAGGCCGCTTGGTGAAGCACGCCCAGCCTGGAAAGTGTTACGTGTCCTCGCTAATACATTAGGTTTGGATGGCTTTAATTTTGAGACTAGTGAGCAAGTAAAAACAGAATTGTTTGGCGGCGAGAAACCATCAACAGTGGTTTGGAATCGACTAAATAATAACTTGCGAATATTGTTTGACGTGAAGGTCCAAGAAAAATCAAATGTGCTTCAACGTTTAGGTGAAGTGCCACAATTTCGTATGGACTCAGTGGTTCGTCGGTCAAGTCCACTTCAGAAAACCAAATTAGTCGCTGATCCAGTTGCAGGCATGAACGCAAAACTGATGACTGAGTTGGGTGTGAAAGAGGGTGACTTGGTTGTGGTTAAACAAGGGATTGGTTCTGCGAAATTAAAAGTGAAGTTAGATGCGGGTCTGGCAAAAGGCACTGTACGTGTCCCAACAGGCTATGACGTGACTGCATCTTTAGGTGAATTGATGGGCGAGATTGAGGTAACAAAAGCATGAGCGCATTCATTCAGCCATTGTTAGCTTTAGGTGCCTCAACCTTTGGAGCATACTGGTCCGCAGTTTCGCTTACCGTTTGGACGCTACTTAAAATTGTGGCTATAGTATTGCCGCTGATGGGTGCTGTTGCTTACCTGACATTGGCCGAGCGTAAAGTGATTGGCTTCATGCAGGTGCGTATTGGTCCTAATCGTGTGGGGTATTTCGGATTGCTTCAGCCGCTTGCTGACGGCATCAAGCTACTGATGAAGGAAATTATTATTCCTTCAGAATCTAGTAAAGGACTATTTTTGCTTGGGCCGGTGCTTGCCATTGCGCCAGCTTTTGCGGCATGGGCGGTTGTTCCCTTTGACCCAGATTTGGTGTTAGCTAATGTGGATGCTGGTTTGCTCTATATCTTAGCAATGACTTCTGTGGCAGTTTATGGTGTCATTATTGCGGGTTGGGCATCTAACTCTAAATATGCATTCTTGGGTGCACTTCGTTCAGCAGCGCAAATCGTATCCTATGAAATTGCAATGGGATTTGCCTTGGTCGGTGTGCTGATGTGTGCTAACTCGCTCAATCTTGGCAAAATTGTCATGGCTCAAGCAGGCGGAATTTTTCAATGGTACTGGTTGCCACTATTTCCTCTGTTTGTTGTTTATTTTATTAGTGCTGTCGCTGAGACCAACCGTGCGCCGTTTGACGTCGCTGAAGGGGAGTCTGAGATTGTGGCTGGTTTCCACGTTGAGTATTCAGGGATGGCCTTTGCGGTATTTTTCTTGGCTGAATATGCCAATATGATTTTGGTGTCGATGTTAGCTGCGATTATGTTCTTAGGGGGCTGGTTATCTCCTGTGCCTTCACTCATCCCAGATAGCTTCTTGTGGCTATTGGCTAAGGTGGGCTTCTTGTTATTCTTCTTCTTATGGTTCCGTGCGACATTTCCTCGCTATCGTTATGACCAGATTATGCGCCTGGGCTGGAAAGTATTTATTCCAATTACTTTGGTGTGGATTGTGATCGTGGGCGGTTTGATGCAAACTCCTTGGGGCTACTTGTTCCACTAGGTGGGTGATTAAGAGTAAAAAATGTTTAAAAAAATCAAAGAAACCTTTTCAAGTTTAATGCTCATTGATCTGCTCCGTGGCATGCTGCTTACGGGCCGTTATTTCTTTGCGCGTAAGATCACCGTGCAATATCCAGAAGAGCGCACACCTATTTCTTCACGTTTTAGAGGTTTACATGCTTTACGTCGTTATGAGAACGGGGAAGAGCGATGTATTGCTTGTAAGCTGTGTGAAGCGGTTTGTCCTGCGATGGCGATTACGATTGAATCAGAACAGCGAGAAGACAATACACGCCGTACTACTAAATATGATATCGATTTAACAAAATGTATTTTCTGCGGCATGTGTGAAGAGTCATGCCCAGTGGATTCAATCGTTGAAACACGCGTATTCGAGTATCACGGCGAACAGCGTGGTGATTTGCTTTATACCAAAGAGATGTTGCTTGCGGTGGGCGATAAGCACGAAGCGCAAATTGCGGCTGACCGTTCAGCTGACGCTAAATTTAGATAAGGCGCTGTAAGTATGATATTTCAAGATTACGTTTTTTATTCATTGGCCATTATTTTGCTATTTGCAGGATTGCGCGTCATCACTGCCCGTAACCCTGTGCATGCCGCTTTGTTTCTTGTGCTCGCCTTTTTTACTGCAGCTGGCATCTGGCTTTTATTGGAAGCGGAGTTTTTAGCCATTGCATTGGTGTTGGTTTATGTAGGCGCGGTTATGGTGCTGTTCCTGTTTGTGGTGATGATGCTAGATATTAATTTGGATAAGTTGCGCGAAGGTTTTTGGGATTATCTGCCAATGGCAGGCTTCATTGGCGTTTTGATGGCAGCTGAAATGGTGATGATTCTTGGGACTAAACATTTTGGCTTGACGCGCGTCAGCGCTCCTCAACCGCATGCGGCAGATTATAGTAATACGGCTGCGTTAGGACGTCAGCTTTATACCGACTATTTAATGCCATTCGAGTTGGCAGCAGTGGTACTTTTGGTCGCAATTGTTGCTGCGATTGCGCTTACTTTACGAGACCGTAAAGACTCGAAATTTATTAATCCTGCAGACCAGGTACGCGTTAAACGTGCTGACCGTATTCGCATGGTCAGTATGCCAGCGGAGGTTGAAATGCCTGTAGTGAAAACAGAAAAGGCGAAATCATAATGGTTAGCTTGTCACATTATTTGATTTTAGGCTCATTGCTATTTGCGATTAGTGTCGTTGGGATTTTTCTTAACCGTAAAAACGTGATTATTTTATTGATGGCCATTGAGTTAATGCTTTTGGCCGTCAATTTAAATTTCATCGCTTTCTCCCATTACTTAAATGACATGGCAGGGCAAGTATTTGTGTTCTTTATTTTGACTGTCGCTGCCGCAGAGTCTGCGATTGGCCTTGCGATTCTTGTGGTGTTATTTAGAAACCTAAGAACGATTAACGTAGATGACCTCGATAGCTTAAAAGGTTAAACAGAAACAATGAATATGCTATCTCATATCACGATGCAACAAATTTACTTGGCGATTCCCTTATTGCCGCTCATCGCTTCAGCCGTCGTTGGGATTGCTAATAAAGCTCTACCACGTTGTTATGCACATGTCCTAACCATCTTAGGAGTGGCTGGCGCTTTTGCTTTGTCTGTATATGTATTTTTGGATGTGCTGCAAGGTCACAGTTATAACGGTACCGTGTATACCTGGATGACCACAAGTCATTACACATTCCAAGTGGGATTTTTGATTGACAAATTAACGACCATGATGATGTTGGTTGTCACTTTCGTTTCATTAATGGTGCATATTTACACGATCGGCTACATGCATGAGGACGAGGGTTACAGACGGTTCTTTAGCTACATTTCACTCTTCACTTTCTCGATGTTAATGCTGGTGATGGCCAATAACTTTATGCAGTTATTCTTTGGTTGGGAAGCCGTGGGATTGGTGTCTTACTTGCTAATTGGTTTCTGGTTTACGCGGCCAACAGCGGTTTACGCAAATCTTAAAGCGTTCTTGGTAAATCGTGTTGGTGACTTTGGATTCTTACTGGGTATTGGAATGGTGCTTTGGTGTTTTGGCAGTCTTGATTACACCGCGGCTTTCGCACAAGCACCAAGATTTGCTCATGCAACAGTCGATATTATTCCTGGGGTACATTGGTCAACCATGACCGTGATATGTATTTTGTTGTTCATTGGTGCGATGGGTAAGTCAGCGCAAGTGCCATTGCATGTGTGGCTACCAGATTCAATGGAAGGCCCAACGCCAATTTCAGCATTAATTCATGCGGCAACCATGGTAACAGCGGGTATCTTTATGGTCGCTCGCATGTCGCCGCTATTTGAATTGTCTACCACTGCACTGTCATTTGTGATGGTGATTGGGGCGATTACCGCGCTCTTTATGGGCTTTCTTGGCATTATTCAAAATGATATTAAACGTGTGGTTGCCTATTCAACCCTATCACAGTTGGGTTATATGACAGTCGCGCTAGGCGCCTCTGCTTATTCTGTTGCCATATTCCATTTGATGACACACGCGTTTTTTAAAGCGTTACTATTCCTAGGTGCAGGCTCTGTGATCATGGGAATGCACCATGATCAAGATATCCGAAACATGGGTGGTCTTCGTAAATACATGAAGATAACCTGGATCACTTCCTTGATTGGCTCATTGGCTTTAATCGGTACACCTTTCTTATCCGGTTTCTACTCAAAAGATTCCATTATTGAAGCAACGAAGTTGTCTCACATTCCAGGGAGTGGTTTCGCTTATTTCGCAGTGCTGGCTGGTGTTTTTGTAACGGCTTTCTATTCATTCCGTATGTACTTTTTAGTGTTTCACGGTAAGGAACGTTGGATGGAGGCTAAACATGGCCATGATGACCATGCGCACGATGACCATGATCATCATCACGGTTTGGGTCCACATGATGTGCCACATGAGCAAGCTTGGGTGGTGACATTGCCGCTCATTTTGCTTGCGATTCCATCGCTTGCGATTGGTTTTTTTGCAATCGAGCCGATGTTATTTAAAGATTATTTTAGTGGCGTGATCTTCATTGATGGTGCGGCCCATCCAGTCATGCATGAGCTTGCCGAAGATTTTCATGGTGCTGTTGAGATGGGTCTTCATAGCTTTACTTCATTGCCCTTTATCCTTGCTTTGTCTGGGGTGGTGCTCTCTTGGTTCTTTTATATGAAGCGTCCGGATATTCCAGCGGCCATAAAAGCCAAATCTGGTTTGCTCATGAATATTCTTGAGAGTAAGTATGGTTTCGACAGTTTTAATGAGAAAGTATTTGCCGCAGGTTCACGCGTTATAGGTGGCAAATTATGGAGAATTGGTGATGTGCAACTCATTGATGGTGTGATGGTCAATGGGACTGCCAATCTCATCGGTCGCCTCTCAAAAGTGATTCGCGGTTTGCAATCAGGCCTGATTTACCACTATGCGTTTGCCATGATTATTGGCGTATTTTTACTACTTACCTTGTTCATGAAGGTTTAAATGACCACCTTGCCTCTTCTTAGTCTTGCAATTTGGGTGCCTATTTTCGCTGGCCTCTTGGTCTTACTCACTGGCGATGATGACAATGCATCCTCCGCACGTTGGATTGCTTTGTTGGGTAGTTTGCTTGCTTTTGCAGTGACTATCCCTCTATATACAGGTTTTAATATTACCGATGGCGGTTTTCAGTTCCAAGAAGGTTATAGCTGGATTCCTACATTTAATATTCATTACCATTTAGGGGCAGATGGCATCGCTGTCCCATTGATTCTTTTGACAAGTTTCACGACTGTCTTGGTGGTGATTGCTGGCTGGGAAGTGATTCAAAAACGTGTTGCGCAATACATGGCATCTTTCTTGATTATGTCTGGTTTGATGATAGGGGTATTTAGCGCGCTTGACGCTATTCTTTACTACGTGTTTTGGGAGGCGATGCTTATTCCAATGTTCTTGGTCATTGGGGTATGGGGCGGTCCAAATCGTGTGTATGCGACGATTAAATTCTTCCTCTACACGTTGCTTGGCTCCTTATTGATGTTGGTCGCTTTTATCTACTTGTTCTACCAAACCAACAGCTTTGAAGTAGTGGATTACTACCGGTTACCAATGACTTTGCCAGTCCAAATCTTAGTCTTCATGGCTTTCTTTATGGCTTTTGCTGTAAAGATTCCAATGTGGCCTGTTCATACTTGGTTGCCAGATGCTCACGTTGAAGCGCCAACAGGCGGTTCAGTGGTCTTGGCAGCGATTGCCTTGAAGTTAGGGGGCTATAGCTTCTTGCGTTTTGCGATGCCCATCGCGCCAGATGCTGCGCATTACTTAACAGGCTTTATGATTGCTTTGTCACTGATTGCTGTTGTATATATTGCCTTTGTGGCATTGGTTCAGCAAGATATGAAAAAGCTGATTGCTTATTCCTCAATATCACATATGGGTTTTGTGACCTTAGGTTTCTTCTTATTTAGCTCGATTGGTCTAGAGGGTTCTATTGTTCAGATGATCTCTCACGGCTTCATTTCTAGTGCCATGTTCTTGAGTGTTGGTGTGCTGTATGACCGTATGCATTCTCGCCAAATTGCCGATTACGGTGGTGTAGTGAACACCATGCCTAAGTTTGCAGCTTTTGCTGTTTTGTTTGCAATGGCGAATGCTGGTTTACCAGGTACTTCAGGTTTTGTGGGGGAGTTCATGGTGATTTTGGGATCACTACAAAAGAACTTCTGGTTTGCTTTCTTGGCATCTACAACATTGATTCTTGGCGCAGCTTACACCTTGTGGATGGTTAAACGCGTATTCTATGGTGAAATTGCAAATTCCCACGTTGCTCAATTAATGGATCTCAATAAGCGTGAATTGTTGATTTTGAGCACGTTGGCGATTTTAGTCATTGGCTTCGGCGTTTACCCTCAACCTATTACACAAATGACGCATGCAACTGTGGCGCAATTCTTAGACCACATGGCGATCACAAAAATACCAGCAGGTTTGTAAGGCTAGTTCACTCGCCTAATTAACATCGGAAATATTGAAATATGAACGGACTTCAAACAGATTTAATCTCAGCGTTGCCAGAGCTATTTGTGCTCTCTATGGCGATGTTCATCTTGATTGCTGATTTGTTTTTAAAGCCATCGAACCGCATTGTTATCTTCCTGCTGACTCAAATCACTTTATTGGGGGCGGCTTACATCACAATTTCTACACATAATCCAAGCGTGACTTATGCTTTCAGTAATATGTTTGTGGATGACCCATTTGCTGATGTGATGAAATTGATGATTTATCTTAGTACCTCACTTTTCTTGGTCTATACGCGTCAATACATTACATTGCGGGGCATGTTCCGCGGTGAATTCTACGCACTTGTCCTATTTGCGATGGCAGGGATGATGATTATGGTATCAGGACAGCATTTCCTGACCCTCTACATGGGTTTAGAACTCTTGTCCTTGTGCTTGTATGCTTTGGTGGCGATGGATAGAGATAATTTCCGTGCAACGGAAGCGGCGATGAAGTATTTCGTGCTTGGCGCTTTAGCTTCTGGTATGTTGCTTTATGGGATGTCCATGATGTACGGCGCAACTGGAAGCTTGAACATTTCTGAAGTGGCGAGCGCGCTATTAAACGGTACGCAGGATAAGCCAGTATTAGTTTTGGCTACGGTATTTATTGTCGCGGGCATCGCATTTAAGTTAGGAGCAGTGCCATTTCAAATGTGGGTGCCGGATGTCTATGAGGGCTCTCCAACGGCAGTTACATTGTTTATTGGTTCCGTCACTAAGCTTGCAGCTTTTGCATTTGTGATTCGCCTATTGGCGCAGGGCCTTTATGTGCTCGCGATTGATTGGCATGGCATGCTGATGATCATGGCAGTGCTATCGATTATTATCGGCAACATTACTGCAATTGCTCAAACCAATCTCAAACGGATGTTAGCTTACTCAACGATTTCTCACGTTGGTTTCTTGCTTTTTGGTCTAATGAGCGCAAGTCTCAATGGATACATCTCTTCAATGTTCTATATTGTCTCTTATGTGATGATGACCTTAGCCGGTTTTGGCATGATTTTATTGCTGAGCCGTCAAGGATTTGAGGCAGAGCAACTGGATGATTTAAAGGGACTCAATCAACGTAGTCCATGGTTTGCATTCATGATGCTGATCACCATGTTCTCAATGGCTGGCGTTCCGCCAACATTAGGTTTTTACGCAAAGTTTGCGGTGCTTCAGGCGGCTATGCAAGCTGGCTTTTTATGGCTTGTGGTGTTTGCAGTATTAATGGCTGTGATAGGGGCATTTTACTATCTACGCATCGTTAAACTCATGTACTTTGATGAACCAGCTGATCGCTCGCCAATCATTAATCCACCAGAAATGAATATGTTGCTTAGCATTAACGCTTTGGGTTTGTTGGTGTTGGGCCTGATGCCTCAACGTCTTATGGATATTTGTGCCTATGCCATTGCACATAGCCTTCAATAAGCAATCATTAATATGACCAATATCATTTTATTATTGCTAGCATTGACCTTGGCTAATTCCCCATGGTTTTCAGAGCGTTTATTTTTCCTCATACCTGTTAAGCAGCAACCAAAAAGTGTAGCTTGGTGTTTATTTGAATTGGTCGTTTTGTACTTTATTCTTGGTTTTATTATTCGTTATGCTGAGTACTCAAGAATGGGCCAAGTTGCTCCCCAGAAATGGGAGTTTTATGCTATCACTGTTTGTCTATTTTTAGTCCTAGCTTTCCCTGGTTTTATCTATCGCTTTTTTTGGAAAAAATAACTTAGCCAACATCTCCTAAGTCTTAATAAAGGAAAATATCAAATGAAATTAAATCCTTTGATTAAAATCATTTTGTTATTTTTTGCTATCAGTCTCGCTTCCTGCACTTACACGACCAAGCTTGGGGACAAGCTACTTCCTGATTCTGAATATAATACTTTATTGGTTAAAGCAGACTCGGCTATGCAAGATGGGCAATGGGCTAAAGCTGCCGACCTCTATGAAAAAGCAGGTCAGTTAAAACCAGAGAATTGGGGGTTGAAGTTAAAGCAAGCAAAAGCCTATCAAGCGGATGGGAAGTTAGCCCAAGCGTTTAATGTCTATCAAATCATCATTGATGCAAAAAGTAGCGCGGGTGACGACAATGACCCAACTTTACAATCAGCGAAAGCCAGTCAGGCTAAATTAGGATTTAAAAACGACACGACTGTTATCAAAGTTGACGAGCATCAAGAAGAAAAAGTCTCAACAGATGAGGCGCAAGTTGAAGAGGCGATCACAAAAGAGGCGATTGAAGAAATACCACCAATCCCAGAACAGTCCTTGACTGTTGATGAGGTGATTCAAAGCCCAGAGCAGGTTGAGTCCTTTGTTGAAGTAGAAGATAAACGCATCTTAGAAGCAGTAAATAGCTGGGCTGAAGCATGGTCAGCCAAAAAAATAGATGCCTATTTTTTGCATTATGTTGACGGGTTTGCTGGTGATATGGCGAATGCGAAAGCTTGGCAGTTAGCTCGAAAGAATAAAATCTTGCATAGCAAGAAAATCAAAATAACTTTGTCAGAAATAAAGATTAACAATCTTGAGAACTCGGTTCAGGTTGTTTTTAAGCAAAATTACGAATCAGATAATTACCAAGATGTCGGTCGAAAGACTTTAGAGATGATTCAAGTAAAAGGTCATTGGCTGATTAAGAAAGAGTTATTTGACTAAACCAATGAAGTCACAAGACCAGCATTTGATCGAAATTTGCATATCCTCTGAAGTCGTTCTGGAAGGGGGTATGATGCGCGTTAAGCGCGATCAGGTTCGATTGCCAAGTGGAAATCAAAGTCAGCGAGAATTTATTTTACATCCTGGTGCGGTGCTGATTATTCCAATACTTGATAACGGTAATTTGCTACTTGAACGTCAATTCCGCTACCCACTTAATCGTGTGTTTGTTGAATTGCCTGCAGGTAAGATTGATCTAGGCGAAGACATATTGCTCACCGGTCAGCGCGAACTGCTTGAGGAAACAGGCTATACGGCAAAAGAATGGATATATCTTGGCTTGCAGCATCCGTGCATCGGTTATTCGGATGAGGTGATTTACATGTTCCTCGCTAAAGGGCTAGTAGCGGGTGATGCACATTGCGATGAAGATGAGGCTTTGGAACTTTTTGAGGCGAGTTTAGATGATTGCTTGCAAATGGTGGCTACTCAGCAAATTACAGATGCTAAAACCATCCTCGCATTAATGTACGTTGAGAAGTATCAGCAGGGAATTTGGCCTGCTTTGTCTTTGAACGAAGCCTGATCATCGTGGCAGTTGTAAAAGTTCTGATTGTTGGTTGTGGTGATTTAGGGATTGAACTGGCGCACCTGGTTAAAACTCATGGCTTAATACCCATAGGCTTACGTCGTTCCTTGAATTCTGATGCTTCATTTGATTCCATCCAAGCTGATGTTACTCATCCAAATTCACTGACAGTTATTTCCAATCTTAATCCTGATTTCTTGGTTTACTGCGTCGCGGCTAGTGCGCAGACAGATGAAAACTATCGCCTGCATTACGTGGAAGGGCTCCGTAATACGCTAATTGCACTCGAAGGTGCTACCAATCTCAAGCATATATTTTTTGTGTCTAGCACCAGAATGTATGGCCAAACTACGGCTGAATTGCTTGATGAAAATACTGTGCCGCAAGAGATGGATTTCGGTGGTCGGCGATTACTGGAAGCGGAAAACTTGCTTAAGCAGCCTGGTCGATCTTGGACGCACACAGCTTTAAGACTGACGGGTATTTATGGCCCGGGTAGAAATCGGATGCTTAACATTGCGGCGAATGATTCAAGTTGGCCAACGAAAAACATTCTGACCAATCGCATACACAGGGATGATGCTGCCGCATTTATTATGCACTTAATTAAGATGAAAATGAGGGGGGGCGAGGTTCAAGATTGCTATGTGGTAACTGATAGTTGTCCTGTTTCCCAATATGAAGTGCTGAATTGGATAGCGGCGCAAATGGGAATAGAAACTAGCCGTGAAGATCCCAAAGTTGTCGGTGGCAAACGCATGTCGAATGAGCGCATGTTATCCACTGGTTTTCTTCTGAAATATCCTGATTACAAAGTTGGCTATTTAGCCATGCTCAACACTGTCTGAGATGCTGAAGCCACATTTTCGAGTAATTCATCTAAATCTTTTTCTGTTGTAAACGGATTCATTAATGTTGTGCGTAACCAAGTGACCCCATGCAAATCTGCTTGTGTGATATGGAATGCACCATTTTGAATGATTTGCCGACGAATATCACTTTGATGTTTGTTCGCTTCTTTGTGATTTGCATGTTGACGCAAATATCTAAAACACACAATGTTGGTTTCGGGTGACATTAATAATTCAAAACTAGGACTTTTTTGAATTTTTTTAGCAAAAACTAGGGCTTTAGCAAAGGCTTCATCAATCAATGCCCCCATGCTCTCAATTCCATATAAAGAAAACACTGCCCAAAGTTTTAGCGCCATCATGCGCTTAGTACATTCCAAAGTACGATAGCTTAAGTTAAAGGCCTCTTCTTCATGACTCTCACCTTGGAATAAATACGAGGCATCTTGGTTAAAAGCAGCGTAACTGTCTTCTTCATTTCTGAATAACACCGCTGAAACTGTTGCGGGCATATACATTAATTTATGCCCATCCCAGATCACTGAATCAGCAAGTTCAATACCGCTTACTTTTTTGCGATGTTTTTTTGAAAGAAGTGCAGAGGCGCCATGTGCTCCGTCAACATGAAACCATAGACGATTTGCTTGGCAGTATTCACCAATTGCCTTTAATGGATCTATGCTTCCCGTTGCTGTACATCCTGCATTCGCGACAACAGCAATGATTGTTTCTTTAAGTGCTATACAATTTCGGTGGGCGATTTTAAGTGCATTAATGTCAAATCTACCATTTGGATCTGTTGCGACTTTAATCACGCTATCACTTCCTAAACCCATAATGCCCGCGGCGCGTGAAATAGAGTAATGCGCATGTTCCGAAGCTAATATTCTTAATGGAGAATGATGAGCAATGCCATCTTTCCAAGCGTTAGATGACGGATTCTCTTTTCTTGAACTCACTTGCCTTGCCACTAACAAGGCTGTTAGATTTGCTTGTGCACCACCAGAAGTGAGCACGCCGCCGGCATGATTCCAAGAAGTCTCATCAATCAGTTTGCATAGCCATCTAATCACTTGACGCTCTAACATCGTGGCACTTGGACCTGCTTCATAAACTGCCATGGCTTGATTAGTGAGCGATGCAACTAAGTCACATAATGCCGCGATGGGTAATGGGCAAGCAACCTGATGTCCTATGTTGTGTGGGTGGTGGATGGCTAAGTTATTGGGCAGAATTTCTTGGGTGAGTTTTCTTAATAAGTCTTGAGGCTTAATGGTCGAATGCTGAGGTAATGGGTAATTCCAATGGCTATCTTCAATATTCGGTATTTTCCAATTTAATACTTTTGAAGTGCCTGCAATATTCGCTTGTAAATGCGACGTTAATAAATCAATTAACTGATGGCCGGTCTCAGAAAATTGCTTGGGGTCGAACATTTCGGCGATGATGGGGTTAGGGTGTGTCATTTTAATTATCGAGCACTCTTGTTCTAAACCAACCAGTAATGCTCATCCGTTCTTTTTTGGCAGGTAAGACTTCATGTAAGAAATCGCTCGATAAGAATGTCACCAAAGTGCCAGCTTGTGGATCTATATCGATAAAACATGCCTCATCTTTTTTATCGAGATAAATTCTGAGCTGACCGCCATATTCCGATTGCCAATGTTCGTTCAGATATAAAATGCAGCTGACTTTTCGTTCTTCTTTTCCTATGAATTGGTCGAGATGTTTCTGATAACCGGCCCCTGCTGGATAAATCGCAAAGTGGCTTTCAAACTCAAACAAACCTAAAAAGAAAGATTGGTTAATGGCTTGTTGAAGTTCTGCCATGCTGCTGAGGTAAGCAGCTTCAGCATTATTTGCTTGGCTTTCTTCTATCCAATAAATAAAATCACCACGGATGCCTTGGGAGGTATTATTTGGTTGACCTGTTCTTGCTTTGTGCATTTCACCTGAGGTCTGCAATGCTTTTGCGTGCGTGGCTAATGCTTTGACTTCCCCATTATTTAGAAAGTTTGGCGTGATGGCGTAACCTTGTTTTGCTAGGTTATCAATAATTATTTCGATTGTATTTTGTTGGGAGAGGTGTGACATGCTTCTTATTATAACTTGATGTGTGTTGACGTTCATTTGCTTAATGAGGGTCAATGCGCTAGAATTCGCACCTCTTTTGAAAGACACATAGGCGGTTAGCTCAGTTGGTTAGAGCGCTTGGTCGACATCCAAGAGGTCAGCAGTTCGAATCTGCTACTGCCTACCAATTAAGCTATAAGCCGCTAACGCGGCTTTTTTATTGGCTTTTAGCAATGCTATGTCCTTGATAGACTTGGCTAACTGTGACAAAATACGCGCCTAATTTTATAAAGCCGTTTTACGGCTTTTTTCATTCTTATTTGGTCAAAAAATATGCCTATTATTCGATTGCCTGATGGCTCAGAGCGAAGCTTTGAAAGTTCTATAACAGTTGCTGATGTTGCTGCGAGTATCGGGGCTGGTTTAGCGCGTGCTGCACTGGCTGGCAAGGTAAATGGCAATTTGGTCGATACGTCATATTTGATTGAAGAAAATGCTGATTTGGCCATCATCACTGAGCGGGATGCAGAAGGTGTAGATATCATTCGCCATTCATCGGCGCATTTGTTGGCTTATGCGGTCAAAGAGTTGTTTCCTGATGCGCAAGTCACCATTGGCCCTGTGATTGATAACGGCTTCTATTATGACTTCTCTTATAAACGTGCTTTTACTCCTGAAGACTTGGTCGCCATCGAAAAGAAAATGACCGAGCTCGCTAAAAAGGATGAGCCTGTTACACGCAAAGTCTTGCCCCGAGATGAAGCCGTAGCTTATTTCAAATCTATTAATGAGCATTACAAGGCAGAAATTATTGAATCTATTCCAGCTGATCAGGATGTTTCATTGTATACCGAAGGCAACTTCACCGACCTTTGCCGTGGACCTCATGTGCCATCTACAGGGAAATTAAAGGCATTTAAGTTAATGAAGCTTGCTGGCGCTTATTGGCGCGGCGATTCAAATAATGAGATGTTACAACGTGTTTATGGCACTGCATGGGCAAAAAAAGAAGATTTAGAGGCCCACCTGTTTCAATTAGAGGAAGCTGAAAAGCGAGACCATCGTAAGCTTGGTAAGCAATTGGATTATTTCCATATGCAAGAAGATGGTCCGGGGATGGTATTTTGGCACCCCCGTGGCTGGTCGCTGTGGCAAGAAATTGAGCAATATATGCGTGCTAAGTTTGTTGAGTATGGTTATCAAGAAGTTCGTACGCCAACGATTATGGATAAAACCTTGTGGGAGAAATCGGGACATTGGGAAAACTATCGTGACAATATGTTCACGACCAGTTCTGAAAGCCGCGATTACGCAGTGAAGCCTATGAACTGTCCTGGTCATGTTCAGATCTTTAATAGTGGCTTGCATAGCTATCGTGATTTGCCACTTCGCTTGGCTGAGTTTGGCTCATGCCACCGAAATGAGCCTTCAGGTTCGCTGCATGGTTTAATGCGAGTGCGTGGCTTTACTCAAGATGATGCGCATATTTTCTGTATGGAAAGTCAGATTGAAGAGGAAGTCGCAACCTTTATTCAAATGCTTTATAAGGTATATGGCGATTTTGGTTTTGCCGATGTATTGGTGAAGCTATCAACTCGCCCTGAAAAGCGAGTGGGTTCAGATGAAACTTGGGATCAGGCAGAGCAGGCTTTGGCTTCTGCATTAACGCAAAACAAATTGGCGTTTGATCTGCAACCAGGAGAGGGTGCCTTCTACGGTCCGAAAATTGAATTTACTTTAAAAGATAGTCTGGGTCGCTTGTGGCAAGTTGGTACTATTCAATTGGATTTCAACTTGCCAGTGCGTCTAGGGGCTGAATATGTCGCTGAAGATAATTCGCGTAAACACCCAGTGATGTTGCACCGTGCCATTGTTGGCTCTATGGAGCGATTCATTGGGATCTTGATCGAAAATTATGCAGGCGCTATGCCAGTTTGGCTTGCCCCAGTTCAAGCAATGGTGCTCAATATTTCAGATGCGCAGGCTGAATATGTAAGCCAAGTGGTGGTTGAGCTCAAGAAAAATGGCTTTAGAGTTGCATCGGACTTGAGAAATGAGAAGATTACCTATAAAATACGCGAACATAGCTTGCAGAAATTGCCTTATTTGCTAGTGGCAGGTGAGCGAGAAATGCAAAGCGGACAAGTGGCCGTGCGTACCAGAAAAGGCGAAGACCTAGGTTCTATGCCAGTGCAAGCGTTTGTAGAGCTCTTGCAAGGTGAGGTTAAAGCTAAAGGTAGCGCGGCTTAGTTTTTTATAATAAACGCTTCATATTAAGCGAAAAATTTTTGGAGAATTTGCGATAGCTCAAGACAAAGAAGTAAGAATCAACGGTGATATTACAGCACAAGAGATTCGTTTGGTTGGCGTAGATAATGAGCCGCTCGGTATTGTTAGCCTGAGTGAAGCTCTAGCTAAGGCTGAAGAGATTGATATCGATTTGGTTGAAATCGCTCCGCAAGCATCACCGCCAGTGTGTCGTTTGATGGATTACGGTAAGTTTAAATACGCCGAAAGCAAACGCCAGCACGAAGCTCGTCTTAAGCAGAAGCAAGTTCAAGTTAAAGAAATTAAGTTCCGCCCAGGTACTGATGATGGCGATTACAACATCAAAGTGCGGAACATTATTAAGTTTATTCAAGACGGCGATAAAGCCAAGATTACCTTGCGTTTTAGAGGTCGAGAGATTACGCATCAAGAGCTAGGGTTAGCATTGTTAAAACGTGTTGAAGCAGACTTAAAAGAATATGCTGTGGTAGAGCAATTTCCTAAAATGGAAGGCCGTCAAATGGTGATGGTGTTATCACCGCTTAAAAAGGCTAAATAGTTTTTGGCTTTTAATAGCTAGTTAAAGAATACAAACTCATAAATTGAGTTTTATAGAAGTAGTACCAAGTTGTAGCGTCGTGGCCAAAGGCATGCCCGAACGCTCTTTTTAATGTTCCTTTAGGAGAAAAAAATGCCAAAAATGAAGACCAAGAGCAGCGCTAAAAAGCGCTTTAAGTTCTTAGGTAATGGCAAGGTAAAGCGTACTCACTCGCACCTTCGTCATATCCTGACTAAGAAGACCACCAAGCAAAAGCGTAAACTACGCGGCACGGCGATCATTTCCCCAACTGATATCAAGCGCGTCCGCGCAATGATGCCAACACAATAAGGAGATAGATTATGCCTAGAGTCAAACGTGGTGTCATAGCTCGTGCTCGTCACAAAAAAGTTTTAAACGCTGCCAAGGGTTACCGCGGTCGTCGTAAAAACGTTTACCGTGTTGCCAAGCAAGCGGTAATGAAGGCTGGTCAATATGCTTATCGTGATCGTCGTCAAAAGAAACGTCAATTCCGTACATTGTGGATCGCGCGTATTAACGCTGGTTCACGTGAATGTGGTTTGACATACAGCCGTTTCATGAATGGTTTGAAGAAAGCCGCGATTGAAGTGGATCGTAAAGTATTAGCTGACTTAGCAGTGTTTGATAAACCAGCATTTGCAAAATTCGTTGAATTAGCAAAAGCTGGCCTCACAGCTTAGTTAGTGTAGTAATGAAAAGGAGGCTTCATGCCTCCTTTTTTATTTAATCTCTGCTGTTAAATGCCGAGAATATTGACTTTGATAACTCAACTATCGGTCTAACAATATGCTAAATAACTCATTAGAATCTTTGATCCCAGAAGCCGAGCGTGACTTTGCCGCTTGCACTAACATCAATGATTTAGAACAAGCTAAGGCTAAGTACCTTGGCAAGGCCGGCTCTTTGACGGAAGCCATGAAAGGCTTGGGAAAGCTAAGCAATGAAGAACGACCAGCTGCAGGTGCTGCAATTAATGAAGTGAAGCAGGCGATTGAGGCGGCACTTAAATCACGTCGTGATGCTATTTTACAGGCTGAGCAAGAAAAGCAATTGGCTGGCGAATCTTTAGATGTTACTTTGCCAGCGCGTGGGCAGGGTAGGGGTGGTTTACATCCGGTTTCTCTAACACTCGCAAGGGTGGAGTCACTTTTTCATTCGATTGGTTTTGATGTGGCTGAAGGCCCTGAAATCGAGTCGGATTTTTACAATTTCACTGCGCTGAATATTCCTGATAACCATCCAGCGCGTGCTATGCACGATACATTTTATGTAGATGCCAAAGATGGCAGTTTAGATTATGTGCTTCGGACACATACATCGCCTGTTCAAGTTCATTACATGCAAGATGCGATGAAAAGCAATTCAGATATGCCGCTTAAGATTATCGCCCCAGGTCGAGTATATCGTGTAGATTCGGATGCAACGCACTCACCGATGTTCCATCAGGTCGAAGGCTTGTGGGTGGATGAAAACATTAGCTTCGCTAATCTAAAAGGCGTTGTGCAAGATTTCTTACAACGTTTCTTTGAGCGCGATGATTTGCAAGTGCGTTTCCGGCCATCATTCTTTCCATTCACCGAGCCATCCGCTGAAATGGATATGAGTTGGAATGGTGGTTGGCTCGAGATTGGTGGTTGTGGCATGGTGCACCCTGAAGTGTTTAAACATGTGGGTATTGATGCTGAAAAATATCGCGGTTTTGCTTTTGGCTTAGGCGTTGAGCGTTTGACGATGCTCCGCTATGGTGTAAATGATCTTCGGCATTTCTTTAATAATGATTTGCGCTTCTTGCAGCAGTTTGGGCGATAAATATGCAATTTTCTGAACAATGGTTACGTGAGTACACCAATCCTGCGATTGATACCGATGCATTAAGTCATTTGTTAACTATGGCTGGATTGGAAGTTGAAGGGTTAGATAGCGTTGGTGCTGAATTCACTCAAGTGGTGATTGCTGAAATTATTAGCGCAGAAAAGCATCCTGATGCCGATCGATTGCAACTGCTTAAAGTAAATGTGGGTGAGGCTGAACCGCTTCAGATTGTATGCGGAGCAAGCAATGCTCGTGTTGGAATCAAAGCACCCTGTGCACTAGTTGGTGCTGTCCTGCCAGGCTTCGAAATCAAGCAAGCTAAAGTGCGTGGGGTTGAGTCATTCGGCATGATGTGCTCTGAGAAAGAGCTTGGCTTGGCAGCTGAAAGTGCAGGTATTCTTGAATTGCCTGCTGATGCGATTGTTGGGCAAGATATTAGAGAGTTTTTAGGCTTAAACGATAAATTATTCACACTTAAACTCACCCCAAACCGTAGTGATTGTTTGAGTCTTGTTGGTGTTGCACGCGAAGTTGCCGCCTTGACTGGGGCTGAATTAGCGATCCCTCATACAAACGTTGTTGAAGCATCAACGCCTGATTGCAAAGCTGTGAGCGTGGCAGATAAAGAAGCCTGTGCGATTTATTCAGGCCGTCTGGTGAAAGGTGTTAATGCTCAAGCAGAAACGCCTGCATGGATGGTCCGCAGATTGGAGCGCAGCGGTTTAAAAAGTATTAGCTCGATTGTAGATATTACTAATTACGTATTGCTTGAGCTTGGTCAGCCTATGCATGCGTTTGATGCAGCTAAGCTTTCTGGTGATATTAATGTTCGCTGGGCAAATCAAGATGAGCCAATTACCTTACTCAACCAGCAGGCAGTGAAGCTTGATCAAGATATGTTGGTGATTGCGGATAAGACCGGAGCAATTGCATTTGCCGGAGTGATGGGCGGAGCATCCACAGCGGTTTCAGATAGCACACAAGATATATTTTTAGAAAGTGCATTCTTCACACCTGACTCTATTGCTGGCAAAGGGCGTCGTTTTGGCATTAGTACGGATTCCTCTTATCGATTTGAGCGTGGTGTCGACTTCGGCAGAACTCTTCAAGCGTTAGAGCGCGCGACTGCATTAGTTCTTGAGATTTGTGGTGGGCAAGCAGGCCCTGTTACCGAAATAAATGGCATATTGCCAGTGCGCAAGCCAACAAAGCTTCGCATGGAGAAATTGAATTCGATCCTTGGTATTACCTTAGAGGAAAGCTTAGTAGCTAAGTTGTTTAGCCAGCTTGGATTTTCTTACGATTTGAAATCAGGTGTATTTGAGGTATCGCCACCAAGCTACCGTTTCGATATTGAGCGTGAGGAAGACTTGATTGAGGAAATCGCACGCTTGCATGGCTACGATAATATTCCTGCTATCGCGCCAATTGCTGATTTACGCATGTTATCTAATTCTGAAGGTCGGGCAGTTCGTCAAGTGTTCCAAGATGCGTTGGTTGCCAACGATTACCAAGAAGTCGTGACCTATAGCTTTGTAGATGAGAGTTGGGAGCGAGATTTATTGGCGAATGTTACGCCTATTAAGTTAAAGAATCCGATTGCGAGCAACTTAAGTGTGATGCGCTCATCCATTTGGGGTGGTTTGTTAGATGTATTAGTTTATAACCTTAATCGTCAACAAACCCGTGTGCGTATTTTTGAGATTGGAACCACTTTTCATTATCGATTGCAGGATGAGTCAGTTAAGAGTGCTTATGATGAAGTCACTCGTATCTCAGGCCTGGCATATGGCGATGCGCAGCGAGAGCAATGGGGTGAAGTGTCGCGTAGTACTGATTTTTATGATGTGAAAGCAGATGTTGATCATTTAACATTTGGTCGTGCTACCTATGTAGCGGCTGAACATCCAGCATTGCATCCAGGCCAAAGTGCAAAGGTGATACTTGATGGTAAAGCGGTTGGCTGGATTGGGAAGCTTCATCCAAAATGGCAACAACATTATCAATTACCAAAAGGCGCAGTGTTATTTGAGCTCGACTTTTCGGCCTTACAAATGTGTAAGGTGCCAGCTTATTCAGAAGTTTCTAAATTTCCGCCGATTCGACGTGATATGGCGCTTTTGGTTGATGAAACAGTGGTGGTTGGTGAATTACTAACTGCGATGAAGGCTGCCAACGTTGAGTTTGTCACATCTATTGGCTTGTTCGATGTTTACCGCGGCAAGGGTGTTCCAGAAAATCATAAGAGCTTAGCCTTTTATGTGTTAATGCAAGATAGCCAGAAATCGTTGGTCGATGCTGATGCAGATAAGGCAATGGCAAGCTTGTTGGCTATTGCTCAGAAACGGTTTAGTGCGGAATTAAGATAGTGATGAAATTGATTGTTAAAAACATAGGTATTGTTAAATAACGTTAAATCATTGTATGATGCTACAAGATTATTTGTAATAAAATTATAGTTAAATCAAGAAGGTAGTAAGGGATTGGGCATGACACTCACAAAAGCAGACATGGCAGAAATGTTATTCGACCAAGTTGGTTTGAATAAGCGTGAAGCTAAGGATATGGTTGAAGCATTTTTCGAAGAGATTCGCTTGGCTTTAGAATCTGGCGATACTGTGAAATTATCAGGCTTCGGCAACTTTGAATTGCGTAAAAAATCTGAGCGTCCTGGTCGGAATCCAAAAACAGGCGAAGAAATACCAATTACAGCCCGCCGTGTTGTCACATTTCATGCTAGTCAAAAATTAAAAAGCAAGGTAGAGGAAGTATATGGCGGAGCAAGCGCTTAGTATCGAGCTACCGCCTATACCTGCAAAACGCTATTTCACCATTGGTGAAGTCAGTGACTTATGTGGGGTTAAGCCACATGTATTGCGCTATTGGGAACAAGAATTTACCCAATTAAGTCCAGTCAAGCGTCGCGGAAATCGACGCTATTACCAGCATCATGAGGTGCTTCTTATTCGTCGCATTCGTGCACTTCTGTATGATGATGGTTTTACTATTAGTGGTGCACGTAATCTGCTTGATGCAAAAGGCCGTATCAAGTCTGAAAAAAGCAAGTCTGTTGAGGATGATGCGGCTGATACTTTAATCAATCCGCCATTGAGCCAAGATTCAGTGGATGATGTGCAAAATTTTCGCTCAGAACTTGCTGAAATTTCAGTGATTTTAAAAGTCGATTAAATTTCTAATAGTCCAGCATCATTGCTTCTTCTTCAGTTCCTCTCTTTTAAGCTATAATTCACGCCTTGTCGCGTTTGTGGCAATCGGTTCGGGGCGTAGCGCAGCCTGGTAGCGTACTTGTCTGGGGGACAAGGGGTCGCAAGTTCAAATCTTGTCGTCCCGACCAAAAATCATCAGCTTTAAAATTAAAACCAGCCTCGTGCTGGTTTTTTTATTCACTTAAATAGCTTTTGGAGTTTGCTTGGTGTTGTCACGCCACGCTCGGTAATGAGGCCTGTGATTAAACGAGCTGGTGTCACGTCAAATGCGGGATTGAGAGCGTGGGTATGCTCAGGGGTTATCCGAACAGATTGAAGCGTCCTGTCGCTTGCTAGGCCAGTGATGTAGCTCACCTCATCGCTATCACGCATTTCAATCTCAATATTACTGTGACCATCTTGGATGGTCCAATCAATGGTCGGAGACGGAACTGCTGCGTAAAATGGAATATTGTTATCAAAAGCGGCTAATGCTTTAAGATAGGTTCCTATTTTGTTGCAGACATCGCCTATGCTTGTTACACGGTCTGCGCCAACAATCACCATATCCACTTGATCATGTTGCATGAGGTGCCCACCAGCATTGTCGCTGATGACGGTGTGCGGTACGCCGTGCTTGCCGAGCTCCCATGCAGTCAAGCTTGCTCCTTGATTTCGAGGACGTGTTTCATCCACCCAGACATGTATGTTAATCCCAGTATCATGGGCTGCATATATTGGCGCTAGGGCAGTTCCCCAATCTACAGTCGCAAGCCAGCCAGCATTACAATGCGTTAGTATATTAAAGGGTTCTTTTGATTTTTTTGCTAACGCCTTTTGTATAAGCTTTAAGCCGTGCTGGCCGATTGCATGATTAATTCGTACATCCTCGTCACAAATCAATGCAGCTTCTCGCCAAGCCATTTGATTGCGTGCTTCTTGAGGGGTTGACGAGAGTATTTTTTGCATACGGTTAACTGCCCAACGTAAATTAACGGCCGTTGGTCGGCTTTGTAGTAAAGTTTTTGCAGACTTCTCAATATGAACATCGCTCGCATTTTCTTGCACTGCAAGTGCTATTCCATAAGCTGCAGCTGCCCCAATTAAAGGCGCACCCCTTACCTGCATATTTTTAATTGCGCTGATCATTTCATTAAGACTTGCTAATTCTCTGGTTTGAAAGCGGTGCGGAAGCATCGTTTGGTCGATAATGCCAACAGAAAAAGTTGCATCATTTTTGTGCGAATTTTCACCATTAATAGGCCAGATGGTGCGGTAGATTTTTTCATCAATTTTCAAGTCAAATTCCTTTAAATATTTATCATTTATTTAAATATTTTTCTTGCATTTTTTTTGCGGTTTAAAATGGCGAAAACCTATCCACAAAATCTGTGGATAAAACTGTGGATACCTGTGACTTCAAAGTGTAACTTGCGATTTTGTATAGGTTTTTTTTAAACGCTCATTTTTTAATCTCTTAATTTACCTTTAAAAAACAACAACTTGCTATACGGGCATTGATTCTTAAGGGGATTTAAGGTTTGTTAATGTATCACTTGAGGTCGTGTGAATAACTTTGATAAATTGGGCAAAATTTCTAGAGCGTTGTTCGTAGTAATTTCAGTCACTTGCGTATGTTTTATGTGCCTTAGCGAGGCGATTAATTTTGAAATATTTAACAATTGATCGGGACTATTTCTTTTGTCATTTTTTAGCCATTCTGGTGGAATGTCTGGTGCATCGGTTTCCAATACGATAGATTCAAGCGGAAGCGTTGAAATGAGTTTCCGAATTTTTAGAGCACGAGGGTAGGTGAGTGCACCACCAAATCCCAATTTAAAGCCTAAATCAATAAAAGCATGTGCTTGCTGAAGGCTGCCATTGAATGCATGTGCAATTCCACCGCGCACTTTGTGTTGACGTAACTGCTTCAAAATATCATCAATAGAACGGCGAACATGCAAAATCACTGGCAGGTCGTATTGTTTGGCGATTTTCAGTTGCTCAACGAAATAATATTCTTGCAGCCCTTTGTCGTAATCCGCAATAAAGAAATCCAAGCCGATCTCACCGATTGCGACAGGCGGATACTCGGTTTGTATTTGTTTGGCTATTTCTTTTTCCAGCAATTTCAAATCTGATACTTGGGATCTTGCCACATACATAGGATGGATCCCTAGGGCATGCGCACAACATGAATACGTGTGAGCAAGTTTTGTCACGGCTTTAAAGTTGCTTTGATGGACTGCCGGCACCACCATTATTTCAATCTCATTATTGAGTGCATCCTGGATGATGCTTTTACGGTCTCTATCAAATTCAGTAGCATCAAGGTGGCAGTGAGTGTCAATGAGTCCCATGGTTGCCTTTATGGCTGAGTGATAGGTTTGGCTCTAATACGAATATCTTGGCCGAATTGACGCACATCAATAAGACTTAGTTGTTTGCGCTCTGATATGGATTGCAGGACTGGAATGGCAAACATACCACGAGCATCTGTGCCCAATAAAATTGGGGCATAATAAAATATGAACTCGTCTACCAAATTAAGCGCCAACAGCGCACCATTGAGCACTTCTCCTGCCTCAACCATTACTTCATTAATGCCACGCTCAGCAAGGTGACTTAGTAGTTGTTTTAGGCATACTTTGCCGTGATCTGATTGAATGTTAATTAGATCTCCACCAGCATTAGTGATTGCTTCGGCTTTATTTTCGGTGTCTTTAACATAAGCAACCAATGTATTACCCCCTTCTAATATTTTAGCCTGGGGTGAAATGCGTAATTGGCTGTCGACAACAACGCGAAGCGGTTGACGTGCATGAGCTAAATTGCGCACACTCATCTGAGGATCATCTGCTAGGACAGTTCCTATCCCCGTTAATATTGCACAAGACCTTGCGCGCCAATGCTGCACGTCTTTCCTAGCGGATTCACTGGTAATCCATTTGCTTTCTCTATTAGACAGTGCAGTCTTGCCGTCCAAGCTTGCCGCAATTTTGATGCGAACAAAAGGCTTATTTTTAGTCATTCGCGAAATGAAGCCAGCATTGAGCTCTCTTGCTTGCGACTCCATTAAGCCATGTTCAGTTTTGATGCCAGCAGCGTCTAATCTTGCAAATCCATTGCCAGCGACTTGAGGGTTAGGATCTTGCATGGCGGCAATGACTCGTTTAACACCAGATTTAATTAAAGCGTCTGCACAAGGGGGTGTTCGTCCGAAGTGACTACAAGGCTCTAGTGTAATGTAAGCCTCAGCGCCTTGAATAAGGTTCGGGAAATGCGTTTCGGCATCACGTAAAGCCATAATTTCGGCGTGTGGTTCCCCTGCTTTTAGATGTGCTCCTTGTCCAACGATTTGACCGTTATTAACGAGTACACATCCTACACGAGGGTTGGGGCTAGTAGAGTATAAGCCTTGCTCAGCTAAGCGGAGAGCAAGGCTCATGTATTCATGGTCGACTTTGGTAAACATGATGGATTACCTAGCGCTCATCATTAGTGTTGTACGATACGGCTGTGCGTCAATTTATTGTTTTCATTAAAAAATAAACGAAGACCGTGAATGACTTGCATGCAGTTTCCTAAGTCATATTCTATTTGACCAGACTCTTCCCAGCTTGGACGGCCAAGTAATGAGGTTGCTGCTTCACGAGTGATACCGGCCTGTAAAACATGTTGTTGAAGGTCGTAGGCCATATCGCCGCGATGACAGGTTTTGTCTGTGCTCATAGAGGCGCTAATCCAGGCTATTTGGTCAAATTTTTCATTGCCAAATTCGATGCGATCTTTCATGCCCCACCAAACAAAGAAAACGATAGTTGCAGTTAAAGCCATCACAGCTGCAATCCAAGTAATGGTTGTATAAATGTGTGTTATGTCGTTTTTCTGTGTTTCGTTGATCATTAAAGACCTTAGCTATTTATCATTAAGATTTGCTATGTTTGGGAGGGTCAAGGTCGCGAATCACATTATTAAAGTCATCCACATCTTGAAAGCTGCGATAAACCGATGCGAATCGAATGTAAGCGACTTTATCCATCGCTTTCAGTTCGTGCATCACGCTTTCACCCAATGCACGCGCCATAATTTCGCGTTCACCTTGGCCTAGAATTTTTTGTACGATGTGCTCAATCGCTCTGTCCACATATTCAGTTGGAACAGGGCGCTTATGCAGTGCGCGCGTGAAAGAGCTGCGAAGTTTTTCACGATTAAATTCTTCGCGGGTGCCATTTTGCTTTACGACTTGTGGTAAATGCAGTTCTGCTGTCTCGTAAGTAGTAAAGCGTTTGTCACATACTGCGCAACGGCGACGGCGACGAATTGAGTCACCATCCTCGTTCACACGAGAATCAATTACTTGTGTGTCATCAGCGCTACAAAAAGGACATTTCATGAATCAGGTCTTAAGTGCCGTAAACTGGAAACTTAGAAGTTAATGCGTGTACTTTTGCTTTTGTTGCAGAAATTACTGATTCATCTGTGGGATGATCCAAGACGTCAGCAATTAAATTAGCCACTTGTCGTGCTTCTTGTTCTTTAAAGCCGCGTGTAGTAATGGCTGGTGAGCCAATTCGTATGCCGGAGGTGACAAATGGACTCTCTGGGTCGTTAGGAATCGAGTTTTTGTTCACTGTGATGTGCGCTAAACCTAAGGCTGCATCAGCCGCTTTGCCTGTTAAACCTTTTGGACGTAAGTCTACTAAAAATACATGTGATTCTGTACGGCCGGAAATAATGCGTAAGCCGCGTTTTGTGAGCTCTTCGGCCATTGCACTTGCATTCTTTAACACTTGTGTTTGGTAAGCTTTGAATTCGGGTTGTAATGCTTCTAGGAAAGCCACTGCTTTACCTGCAATCACATGCATCAACGGGCCACCTTGTAAACCAGGAAATACGTATGAATTGATTGATTTTTCAAATTCAGCTTTTGCCAAAATAATACCGCCACGTGGGCCGCGTAATGTTTTGTGGGTGGTTGAGGTCACAAAGTCAGCATGAGGTACAGGGTTGGGGTAAACCCCAGCTGCAATTAAACCTGAGTAATGGGCCATGTCTACCATGAAATAGGCCCCCACTTTTTTAGCAATCGCTGCCATGCGTTCCCAGTCGAAACGAAGTGCATATGCAGACGCGCCACCTATTAATAGTTTTGGTTTGCATTCAACAGCAATGCGTTCCATTTCGTCATAGTCGATTTCTTCTTGATCATTCAAACCATAGGGCACGATGTTGAAAAGCTTGCCTGATAGGTTTGCTGGTGAACCGTGAGTTAAATGACCACCGTGGCCAAGGTTCATCCCCATTACTGTATCGCCTGGCTTTAAGATAGAAAAATAAACCGCTTGATTTGCTTGTGAGCCGGAGTGTGGTTGCACGTTTGCGTATTCAGCACCAAATAGTTTTTTTATTCGATCAATTGCTAATTGCTCTACTTGGTCAACGTACTCACAGCCCCCATAAAATCTTTTGCCTGGATAGCCTTCAGCGTATTTATTAGTGAGTTGTGAGCCTTGTGCCTCCATTACAGCAGGGCTGGTGTAATTTTCAGAAGCAATCAATTCAATATGTTCATCTTGGCGCACGCGCTCAAGTTCTACATATTTTGCTAAATCAGGATCTACAACGCTCAAGGTTTTTGCTCGGCTAAACATAAGTCACTTTCTCGAAGGCTTAAAAATAATTTCATCATTTTATCATATTGGGATTGATTTCACTCCACCTGTTGACTCCCTCTAAGCGTTATAATTCAAGCTAATGTTGAATATTTTTGAGGCTAGCAAGATGAAATGGACTGATGTACAAACAATTGCAGAAGCTTTATATGATGCGCATCCTGATGTTGACCCTAAGGTCATTCGCTTCACAGACCTTCACGCTTGGATAATGGCTTTGGATGGCTTTAGCGATGCACCTAACAACAGCAACGAAAAAATACTCGAAGCGATTCAACAACTTTGGATCGAAGAGCTTTAGCGATGCAACTCCCTAAAGAAATTTTTAAGGCATACGACATTCGTGGAATCGTCGGTAAAAGCCTTACCCCACAGATTGTCGAGGCTATAGGACAAGCGCTGGGCTCAGAGGCTTTAGCAAGAGAACAAAGTACTATTTGTATTGGCTACGATGGTCGTTTATCAGGCCCTGAATTAGCAGGTGCTTTATCTTGTGGCATCCGTAAAGCAGGGGTCAATGTTATTCAGCTTGGGATGGTTGCCACGCCGATGGTTTATTTTGCGGCTTATGAACTTGGTACAACTTGCGGTGTGATGGTGACTGGAAGTCATAATCCACCTGATTACAATGGATTGAAGATGGTGCTTGCTGGTGAGACGCTATCAGGTGAGACCATACAAAGTTTACGCATTAGAATCGAAGCTGGGGATTTAGCAACTGGCGTTGGTACAGAAAATCATCATGATATTACTTCTGACTACATTGCCAAAATTGCCTCTGATGTAAAACTCGCTCGTTCGATGACTATTGCAGTAGATTGCGGCAATGGCGTTGCAGGCGCTTATGCCAAAAAGCTTTATGAAGCACTTGGTTGTTCTGTGCAAGAGTTGTTTTGTGCGGTAGATGGACACTTTCCGAACCATCATCCTGACCCGTCTGTACCAGAAAATTTAGACGACTTAATTCAAGCGTTAGCTAATGGAAATGCTGAAATTGGGTTAGCTTTTGATGGCGATGGAGATCGTTTAGGTGTTGTGACAAAAGATGGCAGTATTATTTATCCAGACCGCCAATTAATGTTGTTTGCTGAAGAAATATTACAACGTAATCAAGGCGCCACTATTATTTATGATGTGAAATCTACTCGCAACCTTGCACCTTGGATTAAAGCGCGCAGTGGCAAACCCTTGATGTGGAAAACAGGCCATTCACTCGTTAAAGCAAAAATTAAAGAAACTAGCGCTGACTTAGCAGGTGAGATGAGTGGGCACGTATTCTTTAATGATTTAATCGACGGCCACAATGCGTCTAAAGGCCGCCGCTGGTATGGTTTTGATGACGGTCTTTATTCGGGTGCACGTTTACTAGAGATTTTGAGTAAAGTCAAAAATCCAAGTCAAACCTTGAATCAATTACCTAATAGCGTCAGCACCCCAGAGCAACATATTCAAATGCAAGAAGGAGAACCTCATACACTAATTGCCGCTTTGCAGAAGTCGGCCAAGTTTGAGGGTGCGACTGAAGTTATTACCATTGATGGTTTACGTGTGGAATACCCAGATGGTTTTGGTCTGATGCGTCCATCCAACACCACGCCAGTCATTGTGTTGCGTTTTGAGGCGGACTCTGAAGAGGCCATGAAACGAATTCAGAGTGCTTTTCGTATGGTGATTTTGGGCGCTGCACCGCAAGTCAAGCTGCCTTTTTGAGGCTAGTGTTTTTTTGCGTTGACTTTGTGATAAGCCAGCAATAATTGCCTGTGCATCTCGCTACCTTCCATATCAGGGCCTAAATTATTTAGGCCAAAATAGCGAGTCTCGCGTCGAAGTAATTGCTGCGCTTGTTCTAGCGTTTCTGCACCATACATTAAGCTTAAGTTAGTATTGTATGGTTGCGTATGTTCGAGCTTAGCCATGTCTTTTAATTGCACCAAGTCTGAAATACATCGATAAACGCGAGCACGACTTTCTGGTAATTCACCAAATTGGTTAATCCAATCACAGCCCTCTAAAATCACATCGGTGTTACCAGTTGCTAAGCCTAATAAAGCTTTAAGCTCCCCCACGCGTAAATCTGCCCAAACACTTCCCGCATCTGCCGCGAGTCCAATGAGTGTAGTAACTGGAAGTTCATCAGCCAGTTCAAGAGCTAGTAGCGTTTCTAGAAGTTCCAAACTTTCATTTTCACTCAGTGCTTGTGTGCGAAGCAAGGCTGGACGAACTAAGTTACCCACAGTGTTATTTTCCCACTCTAGCTCTTCTATTGGGTATATTTCCGACATGCCAGGCACAAAAATACGGCATGCGTAGACATCCAAATGTGTGAAATCTGAAATGTAAATCTCGTGACCACTGGCATGTATAGTGTCACAACACCATTGATAATCTTCATCTGTGGTTGTGCCGAAGTTCCAATCAACAAACTCAAAATCTGGGGTATCGCGGAGAAAATCCCAGCTAATTACCCCGCTTGAGTCTACAAAATGGATTTCTAAGTTTTGTGAATCGGCAATTTCTTCCATATCAAAACCCGGAGCGACAAAGTTCTTCAAGCCATTAATCGCACGGCCTTGAAGTAGTTCTGTTAATGCACGCTCTAAGGCCACTTCAAAGCGAGGATGGGCACCAAAGCTTGCGAAACATCCTTGGTCTTCTGGATGTAATAAAGTGACGTTCATTACAGGGTAATTGCCACCTAATGATGCATCTTTCACCAAAATGCCATAGCCAGCATCGCGTAAGCCTTGAATTCCAGCAGCAATTCGTGGGTAGCGGCTAATGACATTATCAGGGACGTCAGGTAAGCAAATGCCTTCACGAATGATTTTGTATTTAATGTCGCGTTCAAAAATTTCTGCTAAAGCTTGTGTGCGTGCTTCTTTTAATGTGTTGCCCGCGGACATGCCATTACTCACATAGAGGTTGCCAATCAAATTAACGGGGAAGTAAGCAATTTCTTTGTCGCGCAGACGTGTGTACGGAATGGCGCAAATGCCACGTTTGGCATTACCTGAGTTTAAATCAATCAGCTTAGATGCTGAAACAGAGTTGTCTGGGTTATAGAATTTGTGTAGCTCTTTATTCAGAAGGCCGGCCGGCCAAGTGTCGCCGGCTAGTGGGAACCATTTTTCATTTGGGTAATGCACATAATCTTGATTGCTGATTGTTTCGCCCAAGTAAAAATGTGTCCAAAAGTAATTAGTGCTGAGCCGCTCAAAATACTCGCCAAGTGCGCTGGCCCTTGCTGCAAGTTGCGATGCACCTTTACCATTGCTAAATAAACGTGTGCAATCACGATCTGTGACGTGCACCGACCAGATACCTTCGATTTCATTGAGCCATGAGCGCTCTTCAACATGAAATCCGATATCCAAAAGTTTGGCTTGTAGGGTTTTAATCGAGTACTCAAGCGAGGCATCTTTGCTTGGAATAAATGTTTCAGTGTTGGCGTTGACTGAGTTTTGCATCACGAGACTTTCAAGCAAAATAAATAAAAAAGGCCATCAGCATAGCATGGCCTTGTGAAAGTAATAGGATAATCATTAAGTAATGACAGTTGGCTTGTCGCGTCCAGTTCTTTGTTTGAGTTCGGATATCTGTAAGGCGATTTCTATCATCTCATTTAATGCGACTTGTGCATCTAAATCGTGTTTGCTTGGGTCAGGCTCAAATGCCTCTAAATAAATGCGAAGGGTTGCTCCAGAAGTGCCTGTGCCAGAAAGTCTAAATACAATCCGTGAACCATCAGTAAATAGGATGCGTAATCCTTGTTTGGTGCTAATGCTTTTGTCGACAGGGTCGGTATAACTGAAATCATCACATGACTTGATAGTGTATCGCCCCAATACTCTACCTATCATCGCACTAAAGTTGCTGCGTAAGAACTCAATGACGCCATTTGCCGCATCAAGCGGTAAGTCTTCATAGTCGTGTCTTGAGTAAACATTTCGACCAAATTGTAGCCAATGGCGTTTGACAATTTGCTCAACTGATTGGCGTTTAATTGCCAAAATATTTAGCCAGAATAGCACTGCCCAAAGACCATCCTTTTCTCGCACATGGCTTGAGCCTGTTCCAAAGCTTTCCTCACCACAAAGCGTAACTTGGTCAGCGTCCATTAAGTTGCCAAAGAATTTCCAGCCAGTTGGCGTTTCAAAGCAGGGGATATCTAAAGATTTTGCCACCATATCTACAGCGCCGCTGGTTGGCATGGAGCGCGCAACACCATTGATGCCTTTTGTATAGCCTTTAACCATTTTTGCGTTAGCGGCAATTAGCGCAAGGCTGTCTGAAGGCGTCACGAAGAATCCTTTACCCAAAATCATGTTGCGGTCACCATCTCCATCCGATGCTGCGCCAAAGTCAGGTGCATTTTCTCCATAAACAATCTCGACTAATTCATGCGCATAGGTCAGGTTGGGATCTGGGTGGCCACCGCCAAAGTCAGGTAAGGGGACGCAGTTCATAATGCTGTCAGCTGGGGCGCTCAGTCGTTGAATAAATATTTCTTTGGCATATGGCCCTGTTACTGCGTGCATGGCGTCAAACTTCATGCGGAAGCCAGAAGCAAGTAAAGCTTTAATCATACTAAAGTCAAAGAGTGACTCCATGAGTTCCGCATAGTCAGCTACAGCATCAATGATTTGTACTTTCATGCTAGCTAAGTTAGTTTCACCAATGGCATCTAGAGCTACATCGGGAGCGTCTATGATTTTGTAACTCTCTATATGTTTTGAATTTTCAAAAATAGCTTCGGTGATTTTTTCTGGGGCAGGGCCACCATTTTCGGTGTTATATTTGATACCAAAGTCCCCATCCGCTCCTCCGGGGTTGTGGCTTGCTGAAAGGATGATGCCGCCAAAGGTTTTGTATTTGCGAATCACGCAAGAAGCGGCAGGGGTGGAAAGTATACCCCCTTGTCCTACTAGAACACGACCAAATCCATTTGCTGCCGCCATTTTGAGAATGATTTGAATCGCTTCTCGATTGTAATAGCGACCATCACCGCCCAAGGTTAGGGTTGCGCCTTTTGGCACATTGATGCAATTAAAGATGCTCTGAACAAAGTTTTCTAAATAATGTGGTTGTTTAAAAACCGACACTTTTTTACGTAACCCAGACGTGCCTGGTTTTTGGTCAGCAAATGCTTGGCTAGCTATTACTTGAACACTCATCAACTTTGCCTTTATTTGTTATTTCTCACGTTATTTTCAATTGGCGGCAATCTAAAAATATATAACTTCATTAAGTTCTAAAATTATAACGCCACGCTGATACTCTTTTTGATCTTGAATGATACTTCAGTCTATACGACTATTCACTAAATCTTCGATGCGAATTGCTCTATGCTATCTATATTAAATCCTTTTAAAGAGCTTTAATCTGCAGTGGGTGGAGTTAATGAGAACCAATTTTGATATACTTTGGTTGTAATTATTATGGTGGGTTTATTAAAATGAATTGGTTATATGTTGCGATTGGTGGGGCATTAGGGTCCGTACTTCGCTATAAAACATCAGGTTTTTTGGTGAGGAGTTATCCAAATCTTAAATTTCCAATAGGTACTTTTGCAGTCAATATTATTGGTTGTTTAGTTATTGGGGTTATCGCTGGACTTATTATTAAAAAAGACCTTCTTTCTAATGAAGCAAGGCTGTTCATTATCACTGGGGTCATTGGGGGCTTTACAACATTCTCAGCATTTGGACTAGATACTTTTTATTTGTTAAGAACAGGTGAAAATTTGGTCGCTATTAGTTATGTGTTGGGAAGTGTGCTTTTAGGTTTTTTGGCTTTGTATATTGGCTTTCTGTTCGTTAGATAAAGGCGTTCGATCTAAAAGTTGTTGAAATTAAAAAAAGCGCCCTAAGGCGCTTTTGATTTAACTAAAATTACTTTGCAGTTTTTTTGTGTGCTTGTTTTTTGGTGTGATGTGCTTTGGCATGGTGTGTTTTTGCTGCAGCAGGTTTAACCGCTTTTTTTGTTGGAGTTACTGGCTCATCTGCTGCTATAGCCGCAAAAGATGAAGCCGAAAAAATCCCTGCCATTAACACTGCTACTAATTTACTCATTTACCACTCCTTATAATTAAAAATGACACTATCTTCTTATACTAACTAATTAACAATAAGTCTAATTTGATGTTAATTAATGGTTACCTATTTTAGTCAATTTTCAGTGCTACTTAAAAGCTTTAATTTAATTAACGTTTAAAGCAAATTGTTCAATATTTTCAATTAACCTATCATTTGTTATGCTGAGTTTTCTAATTTGGTTACAATTCGTTGTAATAAATTAGAAACAAAGCCCTCTTAGAATAAACCTAATGAATTATTCAAAATCCTTTTTCAAAAAACTATTTATTTTAATTTTTTGTTCTATTTTCATGGCACAACATTTGTATGCCGATAATAGCACTTCCGAAAATGAGAAAATAATCACCGAGACTCAGGGGTCGCTTTTTATAACACCAGACTGGTTAAGTCTACATGGCCAATTTACAGATGTTGTTCAATATCATCCAGGGTTTACCGCTCCTTATGCAGGGATCAATAGTATGGGTGGTTCCAAATCTACAAAGACGACCAATGATGCGACTTTGTATTTTGGTTTACGTATACTTGATGGGACAGAGTTGTTTTTTAATCCTGAAATAGATCAAGGTTATGGGTTGACTGATACTGTGGGTATGGCTGGTTTTCCAAGTGGAGAGGCCTATAAAATTGGTAAAGGCTCTCCATACTATAAAGTCCCTAGATATTTTGTCAGGCAAACATTCAATTTGGGTGGTGAAACAGCAAAAATTGAGGACGATATCAATCAGACCGCTGGAAATCTATCTGCAGACAATCTTATTGTCACACTTGGTAAGTTTTCGGTTGTAGATATATTCGATACAAATATCTATGCACACGATCCTAAAAGTGACTTTCTTAATTGGTCTATTTTAGAAGGGGGTGCTTTTGATTATGCAGCCGACTCCTGGGGTTATACATACGGAGGTGCTGCAGAATTAACTAAAGAATGGTGGGCTGCGCGGGTTGGTGTGTTTGCCTTGTCTACCGAACCAAATACGCAAACCTTAGACAATGGATTTCATCAATATGAAACCGTTGTTGAGTTAGAAGAGCGGCATAAATTTTTTGATCAGGCAGGTAAATTTAAGGTGTTGGTCTTCGCCAATCATGCCAATATGGGTAGCTACAGTGATGCTATTGCGGATATGGGAAATAACGCACCTAGCACGGCTTCTGTTAGAAGGTATCAGACGAGAACGGGCTTGGTGTTAAATGCTGAACAGGCTATTAATGGGAACATTGGTTGGTTTGGGAGAATGAGTATGAACGATGGGTCTAAAGAGGCTTACGACTTTACGGATATTAATCGATCATATTCAACAGGATTAGTGTGTGATGGAAAATTATGGAGTCGACCTGACGATAAGTTTGGAGTGGCAATTGTTGTGAATCAATTGTCTTCAGTAGCTCAGCAGTATTTCGAATTAGGCGGTGCCGGTATTCTTATTGGTGATGCGGCGCATCCTGGATATGCATCTGAAGATGTATTCGAAGCTTTCTATTCAGCACAGATTGAGAAACATACAACAGTCACTTTAGATTACCAGTTTGCTAATAATCCTGCCTATAATCCAGCAAGAGGCCCGATTAACATCTTGGGCTTAAGGTTTCACGCAGAGTTTTAACAAACCCGCGGAATTCTCCATCTAAAGCTATAAGTTTAGATGGAGATGGATAGCGAGCTATTTTTTGGGTTTATCTTGTTTTTCAATATATTGCTTGATGATTTCTAGCGGCGCTCCGCCGCAGGTCAACAGACAGTATGCCCGCGTCCAAAACACCGGCTTCCAATAGTATTTTTTGAGATGCGTTGCGAACTCTTTACGAATCAATCTAGAAGAAACCGTCTTTATTGAGTTAATTAACTTGCTTAGGTCAAGTGCTGGATGTGCGTTTAGTAAAAGGTGAACATGATCACTCTCACCATTAAATTCCAATAGCTCAATCGACCAATTTTTGCATTGCTCGTCAAATATCTCTCTAAGTCTTGCAAGCATATCTTGATTAATGCATTGATGGCGATATTTTGTTACTAACACCAAATGATAATTTAGTTTATATACGGCGTGAAAGTGACTTTTAGATAAGGTATTTTTCATGTATACATATTAACACTAAAGCAATTATTTGTTACAATAGCATCATGCTTTCGCACAAAGGATACGTTTACTGCTTAAAGCCATCAGCTGAGCAACAGATCCTTTTGTCCCAGCACTTTGGCCACGTGCGCTTTGTTAAAAACTGGGCCATTGCCTTAAAGTCACGCTACTACAAAATGTATGGCAAAAGCTTGTCTCGCCGCGAACTGCAAGATCAACTGGTCAAAAAGAAACAAAAGAGTGCTTTTGCTTGGCTTAATGATGTGAACTCTCAATCCTTGTTAGCGGCGCTCATGGACGTGGATAGCGCCTTTAAGCGCTTTTTTACCAAAGAGGCTGGTTATCCAAAATTTGCATCGAAATATGATGCTTGGCAGTCGTTTTCTTGCCCACAACACGTTCGCTTAGAAGGCGGTCAGGTTCACTTGCCAAAATTAGGCCTCATGGATTTGGTGCTACATCGTCAGACACCGCAAGATGGCAAGATTAAGAATTGCGTGATTAAGAGATCGCCTACTGGCAAGTATCAGATCAGCTTATTGATTGAGCGCAATGTGAATGAGGTGATCTGCGTCCCAGTTAGTAAAGAGCAATCTCTTGGTATCGATCTAGGTATTAAGACCTTTATCATGGGATCAGACGGCAGCGCTATTGCTAATCCGAAGTTCCTATCAAAGCAATTGCCGCGCTTAAAGATTGAACAGCGCAAATTTGCTCGGATGCAAAAAGGCTCAAATAATAGAGCCAAACAAAAGAAGTTAGTGGCAAAAATCCATGAAGACGTGGCAAATGCCCGACATCACTTCCTTCATCAACAATCCTATCGCCTTGCTGTCAAAAACCACGCTACAACGGTGATGATGGAGACTTTGATGATTAAGAATATGGTTCGCAATCGAAAGTTGGCGCGCCATATTAGCGATTGCAGTTGGGGTATGTTTGAAAATGCTTTGGAATACAAGCTGGCTGAAAATGGCAAAAACCTCATCAAGATCAACACCTTTTTGCCCAGCACCAAACAATGCCGCATGTGCAAAACCAAAAACAGTCAAATTACACTTAAAGATAGAGTATTTGTTTGCCGCAACTGTCATCACACCGAAGATCGTGACTTGCATGCCGCTATCAATATTCGTGATTTTGGCTACGAACAACACACCAGGTCGCTAGGTACTTGCGAAACTGTAAAGCGCTCCCCAGACGCTATATCCGTTGGTGCGGATGAGTCTGCGAAAGGTTCCAATGTTATTGGAATGGGTCGGTTAGAAGAAGCTCCCGCTAGATTTGCGTATGCAAATTAGCGGGAGTAGTTCACGAGTCTGCACAATAACTTTGTCTCCAACATTAGCAACGTTTTATGCGCTAATTGATTAATCTATAGTTTGCTAGTAGTCAGTTAACTGACTACTAGTTGTTATATTTTAGAATGACTTGCTCATGCCTAGGAATACTCCTCTACGAGGGCCGTATTGAGGAGCAAAAACTCCAATTCCTGAACCATCTCGAATTTCGTAAACCTTATCAAATAGATTGTTGATGACAAACTTAGCCTCAATTGACCCGAATCCGCTGAGGTTGATTTTTTGACTTGCCCCCAGGTTTACCACGGTGTAACAAGGTAAGCTGGTGGTATTAGCAAAGCCGTTTCGTAGACCACTTTCAAATATTAGGTCGCCGTTCAGATGAACCCCACTCGGTAACGAATAAGAACTGCCGGCGGACATTGTTAGGGCTTGCGCATGATCGACATTCACCCAATTGTTGGCGGCATAGTTAAGCGTGGCCTGATCAAATAAATATTGTCCCGATATAATGTCTTTTGCCTTACTAACATTTCTAGCTACATTCGCATAACCAGAAAAATTCTCGGATTTGTAGTTGGCTGTGAACTCAATGCCGTAAATTTTTCCTTCAGCATAATTAAATGGCGTCAGCAGAAGTGCGGGGCCAAATTGTCCTTCATCAATGGTATTCTGAGTTTGCTTGTAGTAACTATCAACGCCCAGGCTGATTGCGGAACTTAACTGATGGGTAAAGCCAGCATCCAGATAATCTCCTCGTTCAGACTTGACTGGTGAGTTCTGGCCAGGAGCTGCATTTGTAGTGTTCTGGAATACTGCCTGGGTAGAGGATGAGACCAATTCAGTTGGTGGCGGGGTAAAGTATCGTGAATAACCTGCATGCAATGTTGTTAGGTCAGTCGCTTTAAATACTAGTCCAATTCTCGGACTGATTTGCTGTTCACTGACAAAGGCATCAACTGCATCAAAACGTAAGCCATAATTTACCGTTAGATTGTTTGTGGTCTTCCACTCGTCTTGAATATACATACCTATTAACGTATTGCCATTTTTTGGGTGGTTGTCGACAATTGCAAAAGGGGCGCCAGAAACTAAGCCATTACTGTTCACTGAGAATACTGTAGAAGTGTCGTTACTTCGTATATTTTCTTCATTACCAAATAAGCCAAATCGGATCGTGTGGCTCTCGTTTAAGTGATAACTTGTGTCGGCCTGGATGCCGTTGCTGAAGCTACTTCGGAAAATATCGGATGCAACCCCGTTAAATACAAGATTGCCAATGATATCAGGGGTGTAATGGAAGCTAGAATAACGCGTAAACAAGGCAATTTGGTAATCAAGTTTGTCTGTTAGGGATCCCTGTAATGCCGTTATAGCAAAACTATTCGTCTCTAATTGCTGATCTTTGAGCGTGGATGAACTGTACCCGGTTAACCCAAGTCGGTTGAGAATCCCAAGTCCATTTGGGTCAGGTGTTTGGCCTGGATTGTTAGGTATTTGGAATCTCCCAGTATAAGTGCTAGCAATGAAACTCAGACTTGTTGAATCGTTTAGTATGTAGGACAGATAAGCGAAGCCTTTCTTTTGATTGGTTATATCATGCATTGGGTTGCTACTAGACGTTGGATTTTCTATGCCAATATTGTTGGTCAAATATGATCCATCTATAAAATAAGAGAGGTTCCCATCGGTTTTTCCATATTCAATGCTGGGGTTAAATGTATTGTTACTGCCCCCGTATAAATTGATGTTACCGCCTTCATTGAAATTCCCTTTGGTGGTGATTTCAATAACACCCGCGGTGCGGTATCCATACTGAGCTGGTAAGGCGCCTGTTAAGAGATTGATGCTCTGGGCGAAACGCGTGTCTAAGGCCTGACCAAAGCCACTAATGCCTTCTGGCAGGATAATTCCATTTATACGATATTGGGTATTGGCATGATCACCCCGAATGTGCAGTTGACCGTAAGAGTCGTTTACAACACCTGGCGCCTGGAGAAGTACGTCATTTAACGCTGTATTTTCTCCTGATGGCAGGTTTTGTATATCACTCGTATCAAAATGGTAGACACTCCCCCCAGTTTCTGGAGACAAGCTATTTCTAATATTGTTAAAACGTTCCCCAATAACCTGAACTGGATTTATTTCAATATTTGCCTCTGAAGGCATTGAAAGATCAACCGCTTTGGATTGTTCGGATTCTCCTTGAATCTGGTTTTGGCTTTCTTCCATGTTAACCTGAGCAGCTTGATCTTCAATGACCAAGCCAAAAAACATTGCGGGAGCAATAACGCCCCACATTAGCATCCTTAATAAATACATTTCCTGCCCCTTGTATACCAAACATGAATCTCTTTTAGGCGGAGTAAACTGCTTAATGATTCATAAAAAATCTTTTAAGCACAAAGAGGTGGGGGAGCTCGTGAGAAATAGGATACGTAATTCGAATCGGAAAGCCTAAATTCTTCTTGGCAATAGGTGAGTATAAATAAGATAAGAAGAACAAAAGTTAGGTTAATAGCTATTGGTGGTGGTGTGTTCAGTGGTTGATGCGAAACGAATTGACAAACAGCGCAAGCCTCACCACCTGCCTTGGATACATGATGATGGGTCGACTCGATTAATTGCATGCCTATAAGGGCAAGAAAAACCAACCCCAAGATTAATCTTTGCCAGCTGCGTAAAAAACTCATGCCGATCACGCCAGTCTCAAAGAAAGACTGTTTTGCTGGGAGCGATTTTCTACACAGTCTGAGCATGCGCCAGAGATTTCTAATTCAATATTTGATATTTGGAAGCCCTTTGGCAATTCAGGGACTGAAGGTGGAGGCATGTCCAGACAAATAACTCTGCAACAATCATTGCATCGGAAATGTATATGTTGTTTGTGTTCAAGATTAGTGTTTGATGCAGTGAAGCAAAAAACACCGCGCGTGTTAGCTGCTGTGTGTGCAAGACCTACATCAACGAGCCAATCAAGAACACGGTATAGAGTAATCCGATCGATTGCTGGGAGAGCATTTTTAATAAGTAATTTTTCAATATCGCTATGGCTAAGCGGTGCTTGTGCTTTTCTAAGAAAGTCAAGGACTTGAATACGAGCAGATGTCACTCTTGCGCCTATTGAACGTATGTCATTCTTAATGGCCGATAAAGTGTCATTGGAATTATTTTTCATCTATATATTAAATCAGATAAGAAATTCTTATGCAACATTGTTGCAATAATTCCCCAAAAATACTTTTTTACATAGAAAATGTTTTTGACTGAATTTAACAAACCCGCGGAATTCTCCATCTAAAGCTATAAGTTTAGATGGAGATGGATAGCGTGAGTATTCCAGTGAAAAAAGCCACCTAGAATTGTTTCAAAGTAGCCACTTATAATTATCCGAACTATGCCAATTAAAGTGATTTGAAAAGTACTGTTAACATCGCCTATTCTGAGTATTCCATTCAAAAGAGCAACTTGGAATTATTTCTCTGTTGCCAGTGATTATTATTCAGTCTTTAGTAATTTATTTAACACGTATTTTTGGGACAAAAACCTCAATTGAATATTGCTAGTGTATTTACCGATTGATTTCATTTCTGAATCGCTCATCTCTATGGCTGAGCCAGCAGAAGATGCCGTGCCTTTTGTGCCTCGTAGCCAAGCTAACTAATGGCTTACGAAGTTTTACAAAAAAGAAGGTTT
>Ga0214182_1000064_pt1 | contig 52959 bp, 44 predicted proteins | sample TroBogEpilimnion_8_FD_153020 | JGI IMG/M metagenome (GOLD analysis project Ga0214182, IMG submission 153020) | Freshwater microbial communities from Trout Bog Lake, WI - 14NOV2007 epilimnion | ecosystem: Environmental > Aquatic > Freshwater > Lake > Epilimnion/Euphotic zone | place: Trout Bog... | reverse complement strand
GGTTATTGTGGGACTATTATTCAATTCTAAGATTACAAGAATATGCAGGTTATATTACAAGGTAATGACATTGTTGTTTTTTTATCAATTAATGTCGAGTTTTACGACAAGATTAGATTGAATTATCTTCATCCAATAAAGATTTCGCGTAGGTGAGAGAGAGCAATTGTGCACACCCTGGCTCTAAAGCAAACCAATCCTCTGGCATTTTCAGGCGTACAAACGCCGATGTGGGCAATAATTTTTTAGTTTCAGGCAAACGATTAGCCCCTACTAAATAAATCAACAAGTCTTCCAAATCTGGATTATGGCCGACTAGCAATACTCTTTCAGCATTAATTGGACAATCTGCCAACACTGCTTTAATTGCTTCAAGACCTTCTTGATACATACGCCTATCTTGCTTAATGTCTAAGCCCTCCACCAATAGAGCTTTATGAGCAATATTTGCAGTAGAGATCGCTCGCTTTGCTGGCGAACTAACAAGATAATCTGGCAATATATGCTGTTGTAGCATCCATTCAGCGACGCGCTGAACTGCAGCCTTGCCACGTTTTTTTAAAGGTCTATCAAAGTCATCAACCGCAAGATCGCGATCGGATTTTCCATGTCTTAGTAGACATAATTCTTTACTCATATTAATCACCGATATATTTAAAAAGCAGGCAATATTAAAACTAGGTTACGATAGCCCTTGATTGTTACACTGTCATTAAATGTTAATACGACATTGTTAATATAACTGGATAATACTTTTACCCAATTCCTACCCTAACCCTCAAACGTCTTTAATATGCCTTTATCATTTAACTTTATAACAAGTTTAAGTGCAAAGAAATTTATTGCCAAACTTAGCGATAAGGCTAATGTGCAGTTGGTTTCTAAGCAATATTCGTTAAAAACATATTATGACAGCTTTGACTGGCGACTTTATGCAAAGGGTATCAGCTGTGAATTTAATCGCTCAAAAACAAATTCTAGCCTTATTTTAAGAACCCTCGGTGATGATGGTATTTTGGCAAGTGCTGACTTAAATGAAGTCCCTCACTTTAGCCATCAATTACCTTCAATAGAAGTCCGTCAAATTGTCGAGCCCTTATTAGATTGTCGAGCACTCATCGCAGTCTGTAATTTAGATTTCGAAACTTATAGCCTCAATATTCTTAACAGCGATGAAAAAATTATCTTACGTTTAATCTTAGAAGATCACGAACTTTTTGATAATCGTATCATTTTACTGCCTATCAAAGGATACGATAAAGCCACGGAACAAATTGTTGAACTACTCACTACTGATTTTGGTTTAGTTCCCAACCACAAACCGCTATTACTAACCGCTTTACACATGCAAGGCCGTAAACCCAATGACTATAGCTCAAAGTTAAATATCAACCTAGACCCTGATATGCGAGCTGATATTGCTACTAAATATATCTATAGCCATTTACTAAAAGCCATTAAAGATAACGAACAAGGTACTATTGCCAATATCGATAGTGAGTTTTTGCATGATTTTAGAGTGGCCGTTAGAAGAACTCGTGCAGGTCTTAGCCAACTTAAAAACCTGTTGCCTGAAAACTCCAGCCAATACTATACCGATTTCTTTTCTTGGTTAGGTCAAGTCACCGGTACAACTCGGGATTTAGATGTTTATTTGCTTAATTTTGCAAACTATAAAGATAGCCTGCCTGAATCGATGCGCGATGATTTACTGCCACTTTATGATTTTCTGCTGCTTAAGCAAAACCAGGCTCAAAAAGAACTCGCTATAAAATTACGCTCTACTCGCTACCTAACAACCATCTCCGAATGGGAGCAGTATCTCAAAGCACAAGCACCACTGATGCCTGTTGAGCCCAATGCTAAGCTGAGCATTAAACAACTTGCTGATCGACGTATTTGGAAAAATTTCAAGAGAGTTATACAAGAAGGTGACGTGATCACTGAACACTCACCGGCAGAAACCTTACATGATCTTAGAAAGTCTTGTAAAAAGTTACGTTATTTAATGGAGTTTTTCCAAAATCTTTATCCTGAACAACAAATAAAAGTCTTTATTAAAAATCTTAAAGGCTTGCAAGAAGTTCTGGGTGATTTTCAAGACTATGCCATTCAAGAATCAACTTTAAAACAATTTAGCGAAGAAATGCTAGCCAATCAAGTACCGGCTAATACCCTCCTTGCCATGGGCGTACTCATTCAAAATTTAGACACCCTAAGAACTCAGGCACGCGACGACTTTTCTGCTAAATTCTCACACTTCAAACATCAAGACAACCAAGAAACACTAAAACTTTTGCTAAAGGATTAACCCAACAAATCGCTGATTACGCTCTTAAATCTTACTATTTCATTAGCGCTAATCAGAACTCGACTCCTGTTTAAATAACTTGTTTTTATGGCTACTATTAAGTTTCCTGAGCTACAACAATTAGAAAGCATCATCGAACAATTAGGTGATCGAGCCCAAACGACCATTATTGAACGCATCGTTTTTAGAGGGCATGAGTTTCCTATACATTGCATTACCTTAGGTTCTGACCGTCCCGATGTGCCCGTCTTAGCTTTTTTTGGTGGTGTGCATGGATTAGAAAAAATTGGCTCTCAGGTCATATTGTCTTTTTTAGAAACGATTAGTCATTTATTAGACTGGGATAAGGAATTCCTTGCTAGATTAGAAAACTCTCGTTTGATTTTTGTTCCCATCGTCAATCCAGTGGGTGTCTACATGGGTACTCGTTGCAATGGAAACGGCGTTGATCTCATGCGCAATGCGCCCATCGAAGGAGAAGGCGTTACTCGAATTTTTAGTGGCCAGCAACTATCACCGCATTTACCTTGGTATCGTGGCGATCCACTTAATATGGAAAAAGAAGCGCTAGCAGTCTGTCGCGTAGTTGAAGAGCATCTTTTTAATGCGCCACTCTCTATTGCTTTCGACTTACATTCAGGCTTTGGACTTAATGATCGTCTATGGTTTCCCTACGCTTCGTCAAAAACTCCCTTTGCCTTTCTTGCGGAAATCTATGCATTAAAAGCTCAGCTAGATCTTTGCTATAAACATCATATTTATAAAATAGAACCGACTTCTAATGAATATATGATCAATGGTGATTTATGGGACTTTTTATTCAATGAATTTATATTACAAGAAAAAAATGAACGGGTGTTTTTGCCATTGACCTTAGAAATGGGTTCATGGCTGTGGCTGCGAAAAAGCCCTTTACATTTATTTTCACGCTACGGCTTATTTCACCCGCTGTTACCTCATCGTCAACAACGTATCTTTAGACGCCACTTCGCTTTATTTGATTTTTTACATCGCAGCCTTTTGTATCCAGAAAAATGGACGCCGCTTACGCCACAACAAAAGCATGACAACTATCAAACAGCCTTAAAGTTTTGGTATGAATAACTTAACAGGACAGCGCTGGATATTGCTCAGGGGTTTAGCTCGTGAATCAAGACACTGGGGTGCTTTTATAGTACAACTCCAAGCCATATTTCCTGAGGATGAAATAAACTTATTGGATCTACCTGGCACTGGCCGCTTTTATCAAGAAACCAGTCCTAATAGCATTCAAGCTATCTGCCACCAGCTTCGAGCCCAAGCCCTAGATAAGGGCTATTTACAGCAACCCGTCAACATACTTGCTCTATCACTAGGTGGAATGGTGGCATGGGAATGGATGCAATGTTATCCCAAAGATATTGCTACAGCCACTCTCATGAATACCAGTTTTTCGAACTTAAGTCCTTTTTACCAAAGGCTACGCTGGCAAAGTTACCAACAATTTCTTAGTCTAGCAGTGACGCGCAATATCAAACAGAAAGAAGCAAAAATATTACAACTAACCAGTAATAGTCGCGCTGACGATCAGTCTATTTTATTAGAATGGGAAACCATTCAATCCGAACAGCCCATCAGCTTTAAAAATAGTCTTCAGCAGATTTGTGCAGCAGCGACTTACAAACCGAGTAAGAGTGAACCACCCTGCCCTGTTTTATTGCTTAATAGCCTTCAAGATAGGCTAGTCTCGCCTCTTTGTTCAATGGCTATACAAAAACAATGGCAACTAGAACTCCGCAGCCATCCCAGTGCAGGACATGATTTAACCCTTGATGCGGGTGATTGGGTAGTTATGCAATTAAAGGATTGGTTGGTGTAGATTAAATAAGTAACATTCACGCCTACAAACCTTTGTAATGGAGTCAAAACTCACGAGTTTTGTTGCTTGGCGTAACGATAGCGTAAGCCAAGCATTTATTGCGCGTCCTGTCGGGTTACGCTACCGCTAACCCGACCTACAAAAGTAGTACCTTGTAGGGGCGACAGATTCGTACTGTACATTCGTTTATTGATACGTTGCGTTTCCGGCACAGGAGCACTGCCGATGCCGGAAACGCTTTACTCACTACGCTCGTAAAGTCTTATTCCGGCCTACAAACCTTTGTAATGGAGTCAAAACTCACGAGTTTTGTTGCTTGGCGTAGCGATAGCGTAAGCCAAGCATTTATTGCGCGTCCTGTCCGGTTACGCTATCGCTAACCCGACCTAAAAGCTACCCAATGTATTATGACGATCTTAGATCTGACTCTGGTTTATTAATAAGTTCTACCCAATCTCTCCAAATAGAAATAAGCACAGCCATGAGTGCTGGCCCCAAAAACAAACCTAACAATCCAAAACATTCCATACCACCGAATATGCCTAATAAGGTCCATATAAACGGTAATTGCACGGCTTTACCGATCAGTATCGGACGCACATAATTGTCTGCAATCAGCGTTAATATCATCCCGTATACAAATAAACCGCTACCTAACAATGGTTCGCCGTTAACCATTAACACCAAAGCACAACTAGTAAATATTAATTTTGCTGCATAAGGAATCATCGCAAAAATGCCTGTTATAGCACCTAACATGGCAGGATGGCTTAAACCAACCACCGCATAAGCTGCCCCCAACAATAAACCCTTAGCTAATCCTATTAATAATAAGCCATTGACTGTAGAACGCAGAGTCGCTGTCGCATGGTGTATATAGCGTAAGCTTTGAGCTCCGAAGATATATCGATGACTGCTCAGCGTTTTTTCGACTAAATAAACACCAAACTGATAAACACTAAACAAAGCAACCAATAAGATAAAAAAGCCGAAGAAATAATGCACTAAATGGCCAGCAATATGCTGACTATATGCACCTGCATGACTATTACTCAACCATTGCAAGATATCATGATGAACTGTTGAACTATTGACCAAAGTTAGCCAACTTTGTTGTAGCCATAAGCCAACAACAGGCAGTGACGTCAGCCAAGCTGGCGGAGGAATATCGATACTTTTTACATCAGTCAGTAATTGAGATAATGCTTGTGCTTCTTGAGCTAAGCGCAACAAACCATAACTCACAGGTGCCAATATTATCAGGGCAATTACTACTGTTAATAACCAAGCCGCCCAATTTGATTGTCCCTGCTCAGCATTGTCCTTTATTAATCGTTGATAAAGAGGCCACGTACAAATGCCTAAGACCACCGCCCAAGCTAAGTAACTTAGGTAAGCATGTAAAACCCAAGCACCTAAGCCGAATAAAATAACAGCACCGATAAATCTTGCGCGAGCTTGCAGGGTAAGTGACATAGGGATTTAGGTTAATGTTTAGTAAAGGGAATTGGCAAAGAAAGCTGGCTGTCAACTTGATAAGAGTCCCTACGGTATCTCAAAGTAATAGTTGTAATTGTAGGCCGAAATAAGACTTTATGAGCGTAAGAGACTGTGAAAGTATTCTTTTTACTCCCCCCTCTTTAGCAAAGAGGGGTTAGGGGAGATTTGATCTATTAAAAAATTATTATTAAATATCAATAATCTATAACTTAATAAAATCCCCCTCGATCCCCCTTTTACAAAGGGGGAAGCTAAAGTCATAATACTTTCACAGTCTCGTAAGCGAGTAAAGCGTTTCCGGCATAAAAAGCTCTTCTGTGCCGGAAACACCATCATGCGCTGCACTTAGATGGCCTTATTCTGGCCTACGATACTACAATATTATTAATTAGAATAAGCCCTAAGCACTTCTTTAACGATGCCTGAACGCACGACATCATCAATACCAAATTCTACCACGCTGACTTTTTTAGTATGTCTGAGTCGATGAACGGCATCTGAAAGCCCAGATTGCATGGAAATATCTTTCTGCTCTATATCGCCATCGATAATAACTTTACAGTTTTCACCAATGCGCGTTAGAAAAAGCTTCATCTGGCTAGGTGTGGTGTTTTGAGCCTCATCTAAAATAGCCCAACAATTCTTAAAGGTTTGGCCGCGCATAAAGGCCAGAGGGGAAGCACTGATACGTTTATGTTTTATAAGGTAATCAACTTGTGAGCGCCCTAGGCGATCATTAAAAATTTGCCTAAAAGGTTCTATGTAAGGTGCGTATTTATCTTCAAGTTCGCCGGGGATAAAACCGAACTTCTCACCCGCCTCAACGCCAGGTCTAGTCAAAATAATACGTTCTATTTTCTTCTCTCTTAATAAGTCTGCGGCTAAACCTGCAACCACATAACTTTTTCCTGTACCGGCAGGACCAATGCCGAAGGTAATTATATTTTCCATAATGGCGTTCATATACACGCCTTGCGCCCTGGTCATTGGCTCTATGGGCGCATAAGCCTTTCTTTCTGTTCTAAAATCAACAAGGTCAAGCAACTCAAACTCTTCAGATACACAGTTTTTTGTTATATTACGGCGACTTCTACGATTAAACACTTCTTTTTCGTAACTTTTAATGGCATTTTTTCTTGGCATTGATAAGTCTCCTAGCTATTTAGTTTAAGAATCAGACAGAATTTTTTTACCTATAATTTACTTTAAGAGGAATGTTAAGAATAATCTAGATTTAAAGACTAATATGCTCAACGTTAACTGTATTCCAAATAGCTTCGATAAAATCGGCATCCATAGTTGGCATACCGTCTTGTATCCATTGCACCAATACCTTGGCAATATTTGGGTAACTGATTTTTATAGCGCGCTCATCCTGTAGCCAATGCTTAATAACCGAGGCATCTAAATCATTCATAGTTTGTCCATAACCCAATTGCTTAAGGGCAGCGGCATTAGAAATTTGCTCCATTTGTGCATGTAATGGTTTAGCGAGTATCTTTTTACCAAGTTGCAAAGCTTCACTGGCTAACTCAAAACCGGCATTACTAATGATACCTGCAGAATCATATAAATCTTTTTGAAAAGCATCTCGAGAAAGAGGGTTAACCACAATGTGAGCATATTTTGACTCGACCACAACTGGCGCATAGACCTGAAAACTAAAGTCGGTAAAGGGCGCTAATAAAGCAACCACTTCGTTTTGATCTTCGAAAGGCAAATAAACGATGATTTTATTTTTAATGATACTTTTGGGCGTTTCAGGGGTTTCAATCACGGGTGGCAAAATAGGCTGACCAAAGTGATGCCAATGCAAACCTACACCCACATGAGCAGGCGCAAAATATTTCATGACTTGATTAGCAATAGGGTCGGAACCTTCCCTAGGAATAGTATGATTAAACGCATATTGATGACCAATACCCAACACGGTTCTTTTTTGCTTCCTACCAGCCCATGATGTCACCGGTTCAAAATCACTAATAACTAAATCATAAGCACTTAAATCCAATGAATTAATATCATTCATCAAAGTACGTGGCTTAGCTTCTAATGCTGTTTTTAAGTATTTAACCTGACCTTTATGAGTATTAAACGTTAAACCCGTGCGAACTTGATAATCTTTGAAGATGTCCATCTCAAAATATTGCTCGGCAGGTCTACCGGTAAATTGAAAATCAACTTCAATACCTGCCTCATAGAGTTCTCTAGCCATAACTCTTGCACGGGTAATATGGCCATTACCTGTTCCTTGTACGCCATAAAATATCTTCATATTTGTCCTAAACTAAAAATTGCAATACTAATGCCTAACAATGAACCCGCCAAAATATCAGTAGGGAAATGCACTCCCAATATCACTCGCGAGCAGCCCACGCATAAAGCCCACGCATAAAGTGGCATCATTAAGACTGGAAAATAAAAACTGAGCAAAGTAGCCATCATGAAGGCAGCCGAGGTATGCCCTGAGGGGAAACTAAATTGATCAGAAGGAATAATAATACTGTGGAAATTTTCTAAGGCAGCCTGTGGACGATTGCGTTTTAAACCTTTTTTCAGTATCGAATATAGCGGTCTTTCTATTAGAAAAGCCAATAAAATAGCACGTAAACAAGGACTACCTGCGCCTTCATAGGCATAGAGTAACAAGGCAATCAATACGTAATATAAACCATCACCGGTTTTAGATAGGTAACGACAAAACTCAGACAATGCTCTGTGTGCTTGTCTGTTAAATACCCAAGTAAAAATAAAGACATCATATTTATGGATGGAAGCGAACAGTTTCATAGGTTACTCCTAAGCTTAACAGGGCGCTGCAATGACCGCGACACTCTCTTTTACAACTAGCGTTTTCGTCAGTCTTTTACACAGCTTTTTCAATATAAAGATTAAATCTGTACTATGACAATTCCGTGAACGTTAGTTTAAGGTTATGTGACAAGCTTATAAATCATGACGATTAGACTAATCAATATTTGGGTATACATCTGAATGGCTAAGCCTTAAGTGGACTTAAATAACTAAGCCCTGCTCTTGATAGAGCGTTATGCAACGCTGAAATAATGCTCTTTGAACACTGCCAAACGCTAGCCGCATATTGATGAGCATTACACTAACCTTGCTGAGCGCTCTTGAAAGCATGTTAAGTCTTTTTTTAATCTTCATGAGTCTTACAGAAGTCTTGCTTAGCCCTTAGCAATCACCGAAAAGGCTCTTCAGACCTTGCTAAGGGCTAAGTAAGCCTTGCCGAGCATTATTGTAGCTTCGCTGAGGACTCCTCGATGAAAACAAAGGCTTTGCCGAACTTGCTGAGCACTCAGCAAGCATAGAAGAACGCTCTATTAGCTTTGAATAGTGCTTAGCTAACTTCTCTGAGTGCTCGGCAAAGCTTGAATAACTCTCATCAATCAACACAGCATAATATGAGGACAATTTCTAATACGATTCCTAGACTATCTAATTTTAGCAGTGGCACATTTAAAAGCCTGAAATTTTGTCGCTACCTTGTAACAGTGTTGTGTTATAGTGTTGTGTTATAGTGTTGTGTTATAAAGCACGAATTAATATGTTTTAATCCCTAATCGCACAACCCTATGACGCTTTTTGTTCCCCGCTCTTTTTATTACGATATGTTTACAACAAAAAATCAGCTCAAGCCATTTAACTGGCAGCCTTGTTTAAAAATTATTTTGTTAGTTATTAGCTGTTTAACACTAACAGCACACGCCGAAAACTATCCTAATTTAAACAATGATGAGGATTTTTCGCTGATGGGCGCACTAGCGAATCGTGATTGGCATAATATTGAAGATGAACGCTGGAATCTCTATACACAAGGGACTTACATTACCAGCTATCATCCTTCATTCCCGGCGGCTTATACTAATTTAAATGACACGCCCAATTCCTTGTCACCTAATGCAGAATTAGGTTTTACGGGAACCGTGACTTTTTACACAGGTGCTAAAGCTTGGAAAGGTGCTGAATTTTATTTTGCCCCAGAGATGGTTTCTGAACTGCCCTTTTCAGGACTAAAGGGCATAGCTGGTGGCATTCAAAACTTCGAATTGCAAAAAAATGGTACGCAAAGTTCTAACTGGTACACCTCAAGGGCCATTTATCGACAAACATTTTCATTGGGCGGTACTGAAAGCGCTATTAATTCAGGCCCTATGCAATTAGCGGGTACCATCTCTAGTCGCCGCTTTGTTTTTACTGCGGGGTCTTTTAGTATCCTTGATATATTTGATAAAAATAGCTATGCCGGCGATTTACGTAGGCAATTCACTAACATGGCCTTTTTAACTCATGCTGCTTATGATTTTGGAGCCGATGCCCGTGGCTATACCGCAGGTTTTACCGGTGAGTTATATTTTGATAACTGGGCTTTTCGCTTTGCGCGAATTGCTGGCCCCTATGATCCAAATGCAATGTCTAGAAATCTTAATTTATGGAGTAGTTACGGCGATCAAATAGAACTTGAACATAAACATGAGCTTTATGGCTTAGCAGGTGCGATTAGGCTTTTAGGCTATAGAAATCAAGAAAGATCAGGTAGCTTTAGCGATGCCATCTCTGCCTTTCAAGCTGATCCAACTGGCAAGAATGCCACAACCTGTACGACCTTTAATTACGAGAACCCCAATGCAAATGCACCAGATCTTTGTTGGGCTAGAAAGTCCAACATAAAAATGGGTATTGGTATAAATATGGAGCAGAGCATTACTGATGATATAGGCGCCTTTTTTAGAGGCATGTATTCTGACGGTAAAACCGAAGTTTATTCTTATACATCAGCGGATAGATCATTATCTTTTGGTTCTATTATGAAAGGTACCCGCTGGGGACGAGCAAAAGATTCTATTGGCTTAGGCTATGCAGTAAGCTGGCTTTCACCAGAACATGTAAAGTTTTTAGGTATGGGTGGTATTGACGGCTTTATTGGTGATGGCGCCATAAATTACAGCCCTGAACAGGTCGTTGATCTTTATTACCAATGGCATGCGTTACCTTCAACGTGGATAACCTTTGATTATCAACATTTAGCAAATCCTGCATACAATGCAGATCGTGGCCCGGTAGAAATTTTTAATGGCCGCGTGCATTTTGAGTTTTAATGTACTTCATGTAGGTCGGGTTAGCGATAGCGTAACCCGACATTTCGAACCCATAAGTCGGGTTACGGCTAGCGCCTAACCCGACCTACGCGACTTTAATATAATATCTGACGTTAAGCAGCCATTCAGCGGTTTATAAAAAAAATAATGAGATCGCTATCGCGACGATTATTGTTTCGGGTTTTTCGCCCCCGAAGGCGAGATACTTTCTTTTGCTCCGCCAAAAGAAAGTATCCAAAGAAAAGGCGGCTCGATTGCCGCTTCTTCCTGCGCTCCTCGGTTTTGTTGGGGGTCGGTAGAGAGGGCGTCCTGCCCTCCTACCGACGCGCGGCATCCATGCCGCGCCCCTTCGGGCTAATCCCAACAAAACCTGCGGTGCTCGGCGCGGCAAACGAGACCAAAGCAACGTACTGCGTAACAGCAAATAATACTTACACTCTTGGCATCAAACTTAGTTTTTCTACAACTTTATCGCCAAATTCAGCGGTAGAAATCATGGTAACACCGGTGCCAGGTTTTGAAAGATCAGCCGTTGAGTAACCATCAGCAAAAACGCCTTGCATCGCTGCCCAGACATTTTTAGCTTCTGCACCCATATCAAAACTGTTTTCTAACATCATCGCAACTGAGCCGATCATAGAATACGGATTAGCGATGTTTTTTCCGGCGATATCAGGTGCAGAACCATGTGATGGCTCATAATAAGCTTTATCATCACCCAAACAAGCAGAGGGCATCAAACCTAAAGAACCTAGAATACCGCCACCTTGATCACTCAATATGTCACCGAACATGTTTTCCATGACCATGACATCAAATTGCGTGGGTCTAAGGCATAAATTAGTTGCTGCAGAATCAACTAATTGATGAATCACTTCAACATCAGGATACTCAACCGCCACTTCATCAAGAATTTCATTCCACAATACGCTAGATTTTAAAACGTTACTCTTATGAATGTTATGCAGAATTTTTTTACGCTTTTGAGCTAACTTAAACGCTTGATGCAAGATACGGCGGATTTGTAACTCGTCATATTCCAACGTTTCTTTTACATAACGTAAACCTTGTTCATTGATACCCGATTCTTTGTTACCAAAATACAGACCGCCCACCAATTCGCGCACCATAATAATATCAATGCCTTCGCCGATGATTTCTGCTTTCAGCGGTGAAAAATGCGCGATAGCTTTAGGCAAAAATACCGGACGAAAGTTAGCGTAAGTATTGTATCGACGACGTAGCGGTAATAAAGCACCACGCTCAGGCTGCTTATCAATAGGAATCTTTTTTGATTCCTCATGACTTAAACCAATGGTACCTTTAAGTATGGCATCAGCTTGGTCGCAAATATCAATAGTCGCTTGAGGGAAAGCATCGCCAAATTCAAAATAAGCACAAGCACCGAAAGCTGCAGGCATTAATTCAAAAGTAACGTCATTGCGCTGCTCAATTAATTTAAGAACCTTGATGGCTTCTTTGGTAATTTCTGGGCCAATGCCGTCACCGGCTAACACTGCAATTTTGTAGTTTTTCATGTTTGTCTTAGAAGTCTGTAGATGATTCACGTAGTGAAGCGTTATAAAGCTGAGTATTTTACTTTATAACGACCCCACCTAAAATAAAAAGTCATGGTTTTTTTAACTCGGGCTCCAACGTTCCACAGCTGGGATTGCGCTTTTGAGACTGTGAAAGTATTCTTTTTATTTCCCCCTCTTTAGCAAAGAGGGGCTAGGGGAGATTGGGTCTATTAAAAATAATCATTAAATATTAGTAGCCTATAACACAAAAAATCCCCCTCAGTCCCCCTTTTACAAAGGGGGAAGCTAAAATCATAATACTTTCACAGTCTCTTTTGCTACATCCCAGCAATCGGAGCTACATTGACAAACTCAGTATCTGCTCTACCAAGATAACTGCAAAAACTTTTGCAACGATTAATAATATCAGTTACCTAAGGCCAATTATGTGGCACATTTGCTAAGCAACTAAAATAATTATGACAAGACTAAGCCCAAGATAAAAACTTACGGTAAAATGGCGCAATGTTTAAAGTGTCACTATCCTCGATCTGTTTCACTTACAAAATCAAAGTAGTTGCGTAATCACTCTTATTGATCTTCCAACTCGCCAACTTCTGTCGGTTAATAGACAGATTTTTTATCATTAGCGATACCGTCATGACACCTAACTTAAAATATTTACATCCCTATCCCTTTGAGAAATTAGCGCAACTTAAAGCCGGTATCGTTCCGCCTGCCAACAAATCAGCTATCGTCTTATCAATCGGAGAGCCTACTCATACAACACCCGGCTTTATTGAAGAGGCTTTGTTAAACCATATTTCGGGTCTATCTAATTATCCAACCACCAAAGGCATAATAGAACTCAGACGCGCCATTGCTGAATGGATAGCCCAACGTTTTCAAATTCCATCCGCAGATATTAACCCAGAAACTCAGGTCTTACCGGTCAGCGGTACGCGCGAGGCTTTGTTTTCCTTTGCTCAGTTTTCAATTGATCCTAGCACTAAGCCCATTGTCATTATGCCTAATCCTTTTTATCAGATTTATGAAGGTGCGGCTTTATTGTCAGGGGCAGAACCTTACTTTTTAAATACGACTGAAGAATCGGGATATTTAGCAGATTTTGATGCGGTGCCAGTAGAAATTTGGCAACGTTGCCAACTGATTTATATTTGCTCACCGGGCAATCCCAGTGGTGCTGTAATGAGTGCTGCTGATCATGAAAAACTCATTAACTTAGCCGAACAATACGATTTTGTCATCGCTTCCGATGAATGCTATAGCGAACTCTATGATGATGAACAACAACCACCAGCCGGCTTACTGCAAACGGCTTATCAAATGGGTAATCATGACTTTAAACGTTGCGTAGTTTTCCATAGCTTATCTAAACGCTCTAATGCACCGGGTTTACGCTCAGGATTTGTTGCCGGAGATACTGAGCTATTAAGTCAGTATTTTCAATATCGGACTTATCAAGGCTGCGCGATGCCTTTGCCTAGCCAATATGCCAGTATTAAGGCTTGGCAAGACGAAGAGCATGTGATCGAGAATCGTCGTTTATATCGTGAAAAGTTTGCCGCCTTCATCGAGATACTGTCAGAGGTCTGTACTATTAGCAAACCACCCGCTGGATTTTACGTTTGGTTGAAAATCCCCCAGCCGTTGACCTCCCCCTTAGAAAAAGGGGGATTGAGGGTGATTTCAGATACCGAGTTTGCCCAGCAGTTATTTACTAGAGAAAACATCACCGTACTACCGGGTAGTTTTTTGTCTCGAGAATTTGAAGGACTCAACCCTGGCCTCAACCATGTTAGAATTGCTTTAGTTGCACCACTCGATGACTGCATAGATGCTGCTCATCGTATTAAAAATTTCCTTAACACACTATAAAGAAGAATCATGTCACAACTTGAAAACATTATTAACGACGCATTTGAACAACGCTTAGACATCACACCCGCCAACGTTTCAGCGGAGATTCGCTCTGCCGTAACAGAAACGCTTAACTTGCTTGATCAAGGCACCTTAAGAGTCGCTGAAAAAATAGATGGCGATTGGGTGACTCATCAATGGCTAAAGAAAGCCGTACTTTTATCTTTCAGAATCAACGAAAACCGCATGATGGATGGCGGCAACACCCGTTATTACGACAAAGTCGAATGCAAATATTCTAATTACAGCGAAGAAGATTTCGCTAAAGCCGGCGTGCGTGTAGTGCCTAATGCGGTTGCTCGTCACGGTTCATATATCGCTCCGGGCGCTATCTTGATGCCTTCTTACGTCAATATCGGTGCTTATGTAGACAGCGGCACTATGGTTGATACTTGGGTTACCGTTGGTTCTTGTGCGCAAATTGGTAAAAATGTACATCTTTCAGGCGGTGTGGGCATTGGCGGTGTCTTAGAACCTTTACAAGCAGGTCCGACTATCATTGGCGACAACTGTTTTATTGGTGCTCGTTCTGAAATCGTAGAAGGTGTTGTCGTTGAAGATGGCTGTGTTATTTCCATGGGCGTTTATATCGGCCAAAGCACCAAAATTTTCAACCGCATGACCGGTGAAGTCAGTTATGGTCGCATTCCTGCTGGTTCAGTGGTGGTATCAGGTAACTTGCCTTCAGCCGATGGCAGCTACAGTCTTTACTGTGCAGTTATTATCAAACAAGTTGATGAAAGAACTCGCAGCAAAACTGGCATTAATGAATTGCTAAGAGATTAATTATCCTCATCACACCGAGTTAAAGTTTTTTGTAGGTCGGGTTACGCTATCGCTAACCCGACCTACCTGTTATTTCTCCCAAATTCATGTAAATTGTAGGCTGGATAAGCCTAAAAATAGCACAAAACAAATCACGCTTAACATCGTGTCTTCTAATACCCTCGAATAAATAAACTACCATGATTAACAACGATGTATTACGCCGAGTACGCTATGCTTTAGAGCTTAACGACCCAACTATGATTGAAATATTTGCTTTAAATGATGTGATTATCGAACGCGATGAGCTGCTACATTTACTCAAAAAAGATAACCAAGAAGGTTATATCGAGCTTGATAATGAACGTATGGATGCCTTTTTGAAAGGACTGATTACCTATAAAAGAGGTGTACTTGAAACTCCGCATGGACAAACTAAACCAGCAGAATTACCACTCACCAATAACAGCATACTTAAGAAATTAAGAATCGCTTTAAACTTTAAAGAAGAAGACATGTTATCGACCTTAAAGTTAGCGGATTTTCAAATTTCAAAAGGCGAGCTCAGTGCTTTTTTTAGACAAAAAGGTCATAAAAACTATCGAGAATGTGGCGACCAGATTATTAGAAACTTCTTGCAAGGTCTTACTATCCGCTATAGAGAGCAAGACTGAACAACGACTATTAATAACTGACGTTACGCAGTACAGCGCTTTCACTCGTTTGCCGCGCCGAGCACCGCAGGTTTTGTTGGGAATAGCCCGTAGGGGCACGGCATGGATGCCGTGCGTCGGTAGGAGGGCAGGAAGCAGCGGCAACCGAGCCGCCTTTTCTTTGGATACTTTTTTTTGGCGGAGCAAAAGAAAGTATCTCGCCCTCGGGTGCGAATACCCGATTAAAACAACCGTCGCGATAGCGACTTCATTATTTGTTTTTTATAAACAACTGAATGGCTACGTAACATCAGTTAATAATATCGCGTCATAAGTTGCCGGTAATATTCAGCTTCTTCAATCTTTTCTCGTTTAATAGCACCATCCAGATAAATCTGAGCTTTTTTTAGAAGTAAACTGGTAGCGGACTGTTGGTTTTCTTGTGATAACTGACCGCTATCAATGATTTTTTGCAAGGCTTTGATACGAAATCGATCCATACCCCAATACTTTTGTGATAACTGATCATCATGGCCGCCGTACTTTTTTATCTGAGCTTCAGCGATCAATAATACTGGATAATGGGCAGTGATTCTTAGCCATAAATCATAATCTTCACAAACTGGAAAATCACTATCAAACACACCGACAGCCTCAAATACAGAGCGATGAATGATAACGGTTGAGGGTGATATCGCACATAACTGCAAGCAATCATCAAATATCCAACCCGCTGTTTTAGTGTATTTCTTAGCGGAATTGACGCGTATACCATTTCGTATCCACATTTCTTCAGTATGACAAATCTTGCTTTTAGGATTATCTGCCAACGCCTTACTTTGTTGACTTAATTTATAGGGCAGCCATTCATCATCGGCATCTAAAAAAGCCAACCAATCACCATTAGCTTGGGCTATACCCACATTTCTGGCGCTACTAACACCTGCGTTCTCTTGGCGATAATAACGTAGCGTTGGAAATTCCTTAGCGATCATAAGATCGGTACCATCGTTAGAGCCATCATCTACGACAATGACTTCAGTCGGCTGCAAGCTTTGAGCATAGACCGATAATAAAGCGCGCCTTAGGAACTCACGGCGATTATAAGTAGGAATAACAACAGAAATATTCATATAGCTGGTGAATGTTGTTCATTTGTAATGGGCTTTCGAAATGTCGGCTACCAATTTAAGGCGCGACAAATATGGCTTTCACCTTTTGCCTTTCACCTTTCACCTTTGCCTTTGCCTTTTGCCTTTGCCTGGGCTTAGCCGAATTGTCGGGTTACGCTATCGCTAACCCGACCTACGCGACTAACGCGAAAATCGTGAGTCATTATCTTTGTGGATTAAAAATTGATCTGGGTGTTTCTGACCCATCGCTTTCAGCAGCATTTTTGATAAAAATTTGTTTTAAGCGATTAAAAGCTGACCATAAAGTAGTATCCATAATGGTTTCATTACCTACCGAAACAATCACTCTCGTTAATTCGGGAATTTTGTTTTTGGTTGAAGCCATATAAATAGGATGTACATAAAGCACAGTATTACCCATCGGTAGAATGATCATACGACCCATTTCAACAACAGAGCCATGCTGATCCCAAAGAGTAAATTGTTCAGAAATTTCAGGATTTTGATTAATCAAAGCCTCAACTTGTGCAGGGCCATTAACTTGCACATCTTTACCAAATTTATATACTGTAATACTCGGCTTATAATCTAATCCGCACTTTGTTTTATCTAAAGTACCGGCTACCCCTATCATGCTCAGATTAGTCCTATTAACGGGCGTCATAGGATTAATTAAAACAAACTCTTCGCTATCATTACAATTACCAAAATCCATAGTTTGATAATAGGGCAAAACGGGTTGCTCTCTTACATTAGCCTGCGCCCAAGTTTCTGCCTGCTCATAAAATAACTCGGGATTTTGCTGATGGTATTTGGCATACACCTTCATTTGAAGATAATAAAGATCACGAGGATAACGTAAGTGTTGCTTTAACTCGACTGGCATTTCGTCCAGATTCTTAAACAAGCCTGGGTAAGCATTGTGATAAGCTTGAATAATGGCGTCTGAAGGATCGGAAATATAAAAATCCACATCACCATCATAAGCATCTACAACAATCTTAACGGAATTACGAATGTAGTTAAATTTTTGATGACCTGATAAGAAATCCGCTTCTGCAGGTTTAGAAACAGGATATTTATCCGATAAAGTGTAAGCATCTTGTATCCAGTAAAGTCGATCTTTGGTGATGACTAAGTAAGGATCTTTATCAAGATGTAAAAAGGGCGTTAAATGATTAATGCGCTCGGTAATATTTCGGCGAATTTTGACTTTACTCTCAGTTGATATATTAGTTGAAAAGAATATTTTTTCGTCTTTAAAATAAAGAGAAAATAAGGCCTTTCTAAATAAAGAGGGAATCGGAACCCCACCTTCACCATAATATTCTTCCGAAACACTAGGATCAGAACTTGCAATACCAGGGATCTTAAGTTTATTGGGTACAATGGCATAATCGTATTTCTCAAGACCATAGTAGATATCTGGATGCACGACATTAAAACCCACATCTGAATGCATATTCAAATCACGCAAATACCAAACCAATGGATTATCAGCATCTTGAGCCGCAGGCGTTACAACTGCGCCATAACCATGGGTATAGCGTAAATGTATGTTTTCCCAATTTTGAGCTTCTTTGGGTAACTTAGAGGTATTAATTTCTCTGGCAGCAATATCAACCTGTCTTGTATGATCGAGAATAAAATAACGATCTTCATCAACAGTCAACATGTTGTAATAAGGTCTTATCTCTTGCAATTGCTTATAGCTATCAATGATATATTCTCTATCCCATACTGGAATATTCTCAAAATGCTTTTGTGTACTCCATGTTTCTATATCCTTAGCCGCATCAAGCTTAATGGTCATGTCAACGGTTTTAACATTCTTTAAATCATAAGCCGCTAGCGTTGAATCAATATTCAACTGCATATAGGGTTTGTTAGATTTAACAGGGTTTGGATTAACGATATATCTCTGAATAGCATCAGGAATTGCCTGAATTTTAGGTAGACCTAATACGCAAATAAACGCCGTCAAAGTGATTAAAAATGGCGTTTTTATGCGATGTTTTTCTGAAAAAATAAACAAAACAGCTGACACCGCTGTCGCCATAAATGTCACGATAGCTAACCATATTAGCGGTAATTTATAACGAATTTCGACAAACCCTGGCCCAGAAAATATGGGTTCATAAGCGTTGGTATATAACAAATCATAGCGTTGCAACAAGAAACCCCATACCACAAAGGCAACGACGAAGCTTATTAAGATAGTTAAATGAACTTTGGCGCCTACAGGAAATTCTTTATTTTGATTAGGTACAAAGATATGTTCTAGCCAATAGAGCGCACCTACAAATATAAAAATTAAGCCACTGGTAATGAGTAACTCTTTTTGAATGAGTAGGTATATCGGATAAGAAAGTAGATAAAAACTAACATCTCGTCCATATACACTTTCTGTTACGCCTGATTCAGCACCGAAAAAATAAAGTAATGAGGTTTCCCATTGATTATAGAAAGGTAAGGCGACAAAAACAGCGAGTGCTAAAGAAATCGGAGTATAGACTTTAACTGAACCACTCATAAACATATCAGCAAAACGCTGAAAGCGCTGACGTTGGTCAGCATTATTTAGAAACTCATCGGGTGGATTTAAGCCTAAATATCGAGAGGCAATCCAGAAATGAAAAAAGAACAACGCAAAAAATGCCACTGTGACGCCACCCGACAAGAAAAACTTATAGAGTAATCGTAGCCAAAAATAAGCTTCAAGCTTTAAAGACTGGAACCACCAAAGGTCTACAAATAGATCAATAAATATGAAATGAAAAACAACATATAAAATGATTGTAATAACGAGTATCGCGCCTATCGCGATAGGTAAGAACTTCAGATTCCGCATAGTGCCCTCAGAGATCGTATTATTAATCAGGTCGAAAAACGCTTTAAAATTAAGTGCCAAGCACAGCAATTAATTGACTTTATAATCACCGTCGTTAGTAAATATTTTGACTGCTGGTAAATTTAAATTCAGTCGCTAGCGTGCTGCCGGTATTCTAACACTCTATAACCGTTTTTATTGCTGGGAATTCTCTCATTCAACACTATTGTATTTATCCACAGATTCCTATACCCACCTTAGTAACGGGTCATATAGTTAATTCCAATCGTAAATTAAAGCCTTAGGCTATCAAATATAGCGTAGCTTATTAGGTTGATTATTAACGGTGCAATACGCCAAAGCTATTGCACCCTACAAAATTACTGCTTTATAGGTTTATAAAATTAAGGAGTACGAAAAAAAGAACTCCTTAATTTTGAATACACTATTCGACTGTTACAGATTTTGCTAAATTACGAGGCTGATCAACATCCGTGCCTTTTAACACAGCGACATGATAAGACAATAGCTGTAAAGGGATGGTATAAATAATGGGTGATATTTCATTTTCAACTTGCGGAACCTTTACAATTTGTACATTAACATCGTTTTCTGTCGCTAGGGTTTCATCCATAAAAACGATCAATTGCCCACCTCTGGCACTGACTTCCTGTATATTTGATTTTAGTTTCTCTAAAAGACTATTATTAGGTGCCACGGTAATAACAGGCATATCTGCATCAATCAAGGCTAAAGGTCCATGCTTTAATTCTCCAGCAGGATAGGCTTCTGCATGAATATAAGAGATCTCTTTTAATTTAAGCGCTCCTTCCATCGCAATTGGATAATGCGAACCTCTTCCTAAAAATAATGCATGTTGTTTTTCAGAAAATTGCTCAGCTAATAGTTTAATTTCATCATTCAATTGCAGTACTTTTTCAATATTGCCTGGTAGACGAAATAATTCCGAGGTAATTTTTTGCTCTACTTGTGCCGTCATCTCAAAGCGTCGACCAATAGCCATGACTAATAACATCAAAGTCGCTAATTGAGTGGTAAAGGCTTTAGTTGAAGCCACACCAATTTCTGGGCCTGCACGGGTCATTAATACTAAATCAGATTCTCTAACCAGCGAACTTTCGGGCACGTTGCAAATGGCTAAGGAATATTTTGCGCCTAATTTTTTAGCTTCTTGCAAAGCTGCTAAGGTATCCGCTGTTTCACCAGATTGAGAAATAGTGACAATTAATGTATCAGCTTGTAAAACAGGATGCCGATAACGAAATTCACTAGCAACTTCAATTTGACAGGGTACTCTGGCTATTTTTTCAAACCAATAACGAGCAACCAATCCAGCATGAAAGCTTGTTCCACAGGCTAAAATTTGCACCGATTTAATACTATCAAACACTTCAGAAGCATTGTGTCCAAATGAACTTTCTTCTAGTCGATTATTAATAAAGCGACCTTCAAGTGTTTGCGAAATAGCAAAAGGCTGCTCATATATTTCTTTTAGCATGTAATGACGATAATCGCCTTTATCGACTGAATCCGCTGTTAGTTGACTTTCTTTAATGGGTCTACTGACTACATCACCCTCATTATTATAAATTACCACGCTATCAATAGTAATTGAGGCTATGTCACCGTCTTCTAGAAAAATAAAACGTTGCGTGACTGGCAGTAATGCCGCAACATCAGATGCGATAAAATATTCACCGATACCGACACCAATCACTAAAGGACTTCCTTTACGGCAAGCTATTAAGGTATTGGGCTCAACAGTACTCATGATGCCCAAGGCATAAGCACCTTCTAGCGATTTAATTGCTAATTTCACTGCATTTAAAAAGCCAGATGTTGATTCCAGAGCTTGATAAATTTGGTGAACAATAACTTCGGTGTCTGTTTCTGAAGTAAATACATAACCACTTTCTTTAAGTGAAGTACGTAATTTTCCATGATTTTCAATAATACCGTTATGAACTACCGCAACTTTATCTTGGCTTAGATGGGGATGTGCATTGGCTGTACTGGGCTTTCCATGAGTCGCCCATCGTGTATGTGCTATACCGATATTTCCAAATATAGGGTCTAGTTGCAATAAGTCTTCAAGCCCTTTAACTTTACCTAACTCGCGTTTTCTATAGATTATGCCGTCATTAATAACCGCCAACCCCGCTGAATCATAACCGCGATATTCTAAACGCTTTAAGCCCTCTAACAATATAGGTACGATATTTCGTTGCGCTATTCCACCTACAATTCCACACATATTATTTTTCCTGTTTAACCGGACGTTGCCAACTTGTAATTGTAATTTGCTTTGCTCTACTTAAAGTCAATTGATTTTCTGGGCTATCTTTTGTAATAGTTGAACCTGCGCCTATCGTGGCATTTTTACCGATAGTTACAGGTGCGATTAATTGACTATCTGAACCAATAAAAGCACCATCTTCAATGATTGTTCTAAATTTATTTACACCATCGTAGTTACAAGTAATCGTACCTGCACCAATATTTACGCGACTACCTACTGTTGCATCACCTATATAACTTAAATGATTTATTTTACTTGCAGAAGCAATTGTTGTTTTTTTGATTTCAACGAAATTACCAATATGCACTTGCTCAGCTAAAACACTTTCAGGGCGTAACCTTGCAAAAGGCCCAATCTTACTGCCTTGGCCAATGATGGCATTATCAATTATACAGTTCGCTAAAATGTCCACATTATCTGCGATTATAGAATTATTGATATAGGTATTAGCACCTATACGCACATTATTACCAATGCTATTTTTACCTTCTAAAATAACATTCACATCAATAATAATGTCTGTACCCAGTGAGTCAATTGAACCTCTGAGGTCAAAACGTGCAGGATCCATTAAGGTTACACCCTGTTCCATCAGATAATTAGCTCGCTCAAGCTGATAAACACGCTCCAAATGACTTAACTGAATTCGATTATTGACTCCTAAAACTTCATCGACCGACTCTGGCTGACTCGTTATAACAGCAATACCATCTGCAACTGCCATTTCAATGACATCAGTTAAATAGTACTCGCCTTGAGCATTATTGTTCCCTAACTGATTCAGCCATTTCTTTAACTGTTGCCCTTGAACTGCCATGATACCGGTATTACCTTCCTTAATTAATTGCTCGGCAGCAGTTGCATCTTTTTGTTCAACAATTTTACTAACTTGACCCGAAGCATCTCTAACGATTCTGCCATAACCCGTTGGATCATCGAGATTGACTGTTAATAGAGCAATAGACTGTTCACTAACATTTTTAATTAGGGCTTTAACGGTATTCAATTTCAATAAAGGCACATCGCCATATAAAATTAAAACCGTATCACTGTCAGTAAAGTGTGCACTGGCTTGCTGTACTGCATGACCTGTACCTAATTGTTGTTTTTGTTCAATCCAACTGACGTCCAAATCATTCAAAGTTTCCCTTACTAAATCTGCACCATGACCATAGACAATCTTAATAGCATTGTTTTCTAATTGCTTCGACATATCATAGACATGCTCTAGCAGCGATCTATTAGCTATTTGATGTAATATTTTAGGTAGTTGGGAACACATGCGCGTGCCTTTACCGGCAGCAAGAATAATAGTCGTAATCTTCATATAAAATCCTGTTAAACAAAAAAGCCCGATAACGTGACAACGATACCGGGCTTTTAAAATTATAAGATTGCTTTTAGTATACCAATAACAAACAACTGTTATTAACCACCACGCTTTCTATATCTATCAAGGGTTCTTAATTGCATAACAGCTTGTGCCAATTGAGCTTGAGCTGTTGCATAATCAATCTTACCTGTTTTATCAGCCAAGGCTTCTTCGGCTCTGACTTTAGCATCTAATGCTGCTGCTTCATCAATATCTTTTGCACGAATAGCGGTATCAGCCAAAATTGTTACTAGATGTGGCTGAACTTCCAAATAGCCACCTGAGATATAAAAGGGATAGCTTTCAGTCTCGGTTACTTTAATCCGAACTTCACCAGGGTTTAATCTAGTTATAAATGGCGCATGTCGAGGTGAAATACCCACTTCACCGAGTTCAGCTGGAGCAAATACCATTTCAGCCAAACCAGAGTAAATCTCTTTTTCTGCACTTACGATGTCTACATGTACGGTCATGGTCATTTCTTCACCTGTTTCAATACTCTCTCTATCATTGGATAGAGAGATACTGTCTTAGCCTTTTAATGTCTTAGCTTTCTCAAGTACTTCGTCTATGGTACCAACCATATAAAAAGCTTGTTCTGGAATAGCATCGTAATCGCCGTTGATAATACCTTTAAAACCAGCAATAGTGTCTTTTAAAGATACATATTTACCAGGCGAACCTGTAAATACTTCAGCAACAAAGAAAGGCTGAGATAAGAAACGTTGCATCTTACGAGCTCTAGCAACAGTCAATTTATCTTCTTCTGATAACTCATCCATACCCAAGATAGCAATAATATCGCGTAATTCTTTGTAACGTTGCAAAATACCTTGAACACTACGAGCCACATCGTAATGCTCTTGTCCAATAACTAAAGGATCAAGCTGACGACTTGTTGAATCCAAAGGATCAATCGCAGGGTAAATACCTAACTCAGCAATTTGACGTGATAAAACTACGGTCGCATCTAAGTGAGCAAAAGTAGTTGCAGGTGAAGGATCTGTCAAGTCATCCGCAGGTACATAAACGGCTTGAATTGAGGTAATAGAACCCGTTTTAGTTGAAGTAATACGTTCTTGTAAAACACCCATTTCTTCAGCCAAAGTTGGCTGATAACCTACTGCTGAAGGCATACGACCTAACAAAGCAGATACTTCTGTTCCAGCCAAGGTATAACGATAAATATTATCTACGAAAAATAATACATCACGACCTTCATCACGGAAATATTCCGCCATGGTTAAACCCGTTAAAGCTACGCGTAGTCTGTTTCCTGGTGGCTCATTCATTTGACCATAAACCAACGATACTTTGTCGATTACGTTTGAATCAGTCATTTCATGGTAGAAATCATTACCTTCACGAGTACGTTCACCAACACCAGCAAATACTGAATAACCGCTATGTTCAATTGCGATATTACGAATCAATTCCATCATGTTGACGGTTTTACCTACACCGGCACCACCGAACAAACCAACTTTACCACCTTTAGTAAAGGGGCAAACTAAATCGATAACTTTAATGCCTGTTTCAAGTAATTCATTCGCTGAAGCTTGCTCTGCATAACTTGGAGCTTCACGATGTATACCCCATTTAACTTTTTCGCCAATTGGACCTTTCTCATCGATAGGCTGACCTAATACATTCATAATTCGACCTAGGGTTTCTTGTCCCACAGGCACTGAAATAGGCGCTTCTGTATTAGTCACTATCAAGCCACGACTTAAACCATCTGTACTACCCATAGCAATGGTTCTAACGACTCCATCGCCTAGTTGCTGCTGAACTTCTAATACTAAATCTTTGCCTTCTACAATTAAGGCATCATATACTTTTGGCAACTCTTCACGTGTAAACTCCACGTCAACGACCGCGCCTATAATTTGTACGATTTTACCCGAACTCATTCTGTGTCCTCTAAAGTTTTGTGTCATATTTGAATGGGGCGACTACACAAGCCTAATCATATAGGCAGATATAAATATCAACCTCTCCACGATTAAACGGCAGCAGCACCTGCAACAATTTCTGAAATTTCTTGAGTGATTGCGGCCTGTCTAGCTTTATTGTAAATTAACTGCAACTCACCGATAAGATTTCCGGCATTATCTGAAGCACTCTTCATTGCCACCATTCTGGCTGCTTGTTCACAAGCATTGTTTTCAACCAAGCCCTGATAAACTTTGGATTCAACAAAACGATTCAGCAGATGATCCAATACTTCTTTAGCATCAGGCTCATATATATAATCCCAATGGCCGTTTAAGTTTTCATCAAGATCACAAACTACTATTGGCAATAATTGTTCAACAGTAGGTCGTTGAGTCATGGTATTTACGAATTCATTGCTAATAATAAACAACTGATCGATTTTACCTTCTTCATATGCATCCAGCATGACTTTAATGACACCAATTATGTCGTCCAGATGTGGTGCATCTCCTAATTTAATAGCTTGGCCCACTAAATTGACTTTCAAATTACTAAAAAAACCAGATGCTTTTGTACCAATAGTACAAACATCTACTTCAACCTTAGCATTTTCCCACTCAACTAAATTGCCTAGCGTCTTTCTGAATAAATTGGAATTCAGACCTCCGCATAAGCCTCTATCAGAACTGACCACAATAACACCGACTCTTTTAACATCACGAGCTATTAAATAAGGATGCTTGTATTCTGGATTAGCTTGCGCCAAATGCTTAATAATCTTAGCTATCTTTTTAGAATAAGGTCGTGATGCTTGCATTCTGTCTTTTGTTTTACGCATTTTACTCGCGGCAACCATCTCCATTGCGCGAGTGATCTTCTGAGTATTTTTTATACTCGCGATCTTTGTGCGTACTTCTTTACCAACAGCCATTTGGAGACCCTTTTACCAACTATGAGTTTTAACGAAAGATTCAATAGCTGCTCTTAAACTATTGCTTATTTCATTACTAAAATCGCCGGTTGCATTAATGTTATTCATCAATTCAGAATGCTCGGACTTCATGAACAACTGTAAGGCTGCTTCAAAATCAAGAACTTTATTGACTGCTATGCTATCGAGGAATCCCTCATTAGCTGCAAAAAGTGATACTGCCATTTGAGCAACTGACATTGGCGAATATTGATTTTGCTTCATTAACTCGGTGACGCGTTGACCACGTTCAATTTGCTTACGTGTACTTTCATCTAAATCTGATGCAAACTGAGCAAATGCTGCTAACTCACGATATTGCGCCAAATCTAAACGGGTACCACCACCTAATTTCTTAATGATCTTAGTTTGGGCGGCACCACCTACGCGTGAAACTGATAAACCAGCATTTACAGCAGGACGAATACCTGAGTTAAACAAATTACTTTCAAGGAAAATTTGTCCATCAGTAATAGAAATTACGTTAGTCGGTACGAAAGCAGAAACGTCTCCACCTTGAGTTTCAATGATAGGTAATGCTGTCAATGAACCTGTTTTGCCTTTTACCTTGCCACCCGTTAATCTTTCAACTTCTGCAGCATTAATACGTGAAGCTCTTTCAAGTAAACGTGAATGTAAATAAAATACATCTCCAGGATAAGCTTCACGACCTGGTGGACGACGTAATAATAAAGATACTTGACGATATGCCCAAGCTTGCTTAGTCAAATCATCATAGATTATAAGTGCATCTTCACCACGATCTCTGAAGAACTCACCCATAGAACAGCCAGTGTATGGGGCAATGAACTGTAACGCAGCTGACTCAGAGGCCGATGCAGCAACAATGATGGTATGCGCCATAGCACCATGTTCTTCAAGTTTACGAACTACGTTTGCAATTGATGAACGTTTTTGACCAATGGCAACATAGATACATTTTATGCCCGTACCTTTTTGGTTAATAATGGCATCGATAGCAATTGCAGTTTTACCTGTTTGTCTATCACCAATAATTAATTCACGCTGTCCACGACCTACAGGAATCATCGCATCAATTGATTTCAAACCTAACTGTACTGGTTGATCAACAGATTGACGAGCAATAACGCCTGGTGCGATTTTTTCAATCGGAGCTGTTTCAGTGGTCTCAATGGCGCCTTTACCATCAATTGGATTTCCTAGCGCATCAACAACGCGACCTAGTAATGCTTCACCAACAGGTACTTCAAGAATTTTTCCGGTACACTTTACGATATCGCCTTCAGTAATATGCTGGTATGAACCTAATACCACAACACCGACAGAATCTCTCTCAAGATTAAGCGCCATTCCAAAGGTATTGCCTGGAAATTCAAGCATTTCGCCTTGCATCGCTTGAGAAAGCCCGTGTACTCTAACAATACCGTCCGTCACACTGACGACAGTACCTTCTGTATGTGCTTCGGCACTTAAGTCGAAGTTTTCGATCTTCTTTTTAATCAGATCACTTATTTCAGATGGATTTAATTGCATTTGCTATTTCTCACTCTTACTTTAGCGCTTTTTGCATGTATTGAAGTCGGCCTTTAATGGATACGTCAATGACCTTGTCGCCCGCTCGTACCAGAACGCCACCGATTAATGACTTATCCACAGCTACATTCATATGGATTTTTTTGCCTAAGTTTTTCTCTAAGGTTGCCGTAAACTCTTGCTTTGCTTCTTTCGATAAAGCATAGGCAGTCAATACTTCGACTTCCAAATAACCTTCATCATCGGCTTTAAAAGCCTCGAATAATTTCGCAATCGTTGGCACTAAGCGTAAGCGATTATTATGAACCAGTAGTTTTAGAAAATTTTCACTCTCTTCATTAACATGCCCTTGACAGATATCTAGTAGCAATTCAGATAATCTTTGCTTATCCACCTTAGGATTGTCAACTACAACAGATATGTCCTTATTTTTTAAAATATCGGACATAAATGCTAAACTCTTCGACCATTTTGTTGCCGACTGAGTTTCCTTAGCTCTTTTAAAAACAGCTGCAGCGTAGGGTCTTGCCAATGTTGCCAATTCGCTCATTATGCTTAACCTAATTGTTTAGAAACTTTGCTAATAATGTCTTGATGCTTAGCCTTATCAATCTCTGCACCCAGAATTTGTTCTGCAGCACTCAACGCTAAATCAGCAACTTCTTGACGCAAACCTTCTTTAGCTTGTTGAATTTCTTGTTCTATTTGTGCTTTTGCTGCCAATAGGAGACGTTCTCCTTCTTGTTTAGCCGTGTCTTTTGATTCTTCAATCAAATCATTTGCACGTTTTTGAGCTAGATTAACGATCTCAGAAGATTGTTCTTTAGCTTCTTTTATTACACCTTTGGCTTTCTTCTCAGCCAACAGAATTTCTTCGTGACCTTTTTCAGCAGCAGCCAAACCATCGGCAATTTTCTTTTTACGTTCTTCTAAAGAGTCAAATAAAGGCGGCCAAATGTACTTCATGGTAAACCATACCAGAAGTGCAAAGGTTATCATTTGCCCAATCAGAGTAGCATTGATACTCACGATGCGATCCTCTTGTTACTATTAAACACGCGTGTGCAATTAACCTGCAGCCGCAGCTGTAACCGCAGACAGGAATGGATTTGCGAAAGTAAAGAACAATGCTAGACCAACGCCAATCATTGTTACCGCATCCAATAGACCTGCAACAACAAACATTTTTACTTGTAACATAGGCACTAACTCAGGTTGACGTGCAGCACCTTCTAAAAACTTTCCACCCAATAGACCAAAGCCTATTGCTGTCCCTAAAGCACCCATACCTAAAATTAAGCCAACTGCGATTGCAGTCAAGCCTTGTACGTCAGCAATTAATTTTGCAATTTCCATGAAACCTCCAAACGGTTAATAAAGTTATAAAAAACGGCCCAACAATAATTAATGGTGCTCGTGCGCCATACTTAAGTAAACAATCGTTAATACCATAAATATGAAAGCTTGTAGCGTAATAATTAAAATGTGAAAAATTGCCCAAGGGAAGCTCAATACCGGCTGTAAATACCAAGGTAACAAGGCAATTAATATAAAAATCAACTCACCTGCGTACAGGTTTCCAAATAATCGTAATGCCAATGAAATTGGCTTAGCAATTTCTTCTACTAATTTAAGTAATAGGTTAAATGGCAATAGCCATGGTCCAAAAGGTTGAAACATCAGTTCCTTTGCGAAGCCCCAAGGCCCTTTTATCTTAATACTATAAAAAATAATTAAACAAAATACCGAAATTGACATAGCAAAAGTAGCGTTCAAATCAGTACTTGGTACAACGCGCAAATAATCAATTCCCATCATAGAACCAATGAGAGGCAATATATCCACTGGGAACAGGTCCATAAAGTTCCACATAAATACCCAGCAAAAAATGGTCAATGCTAAAGGTGCAATTAATTTACTTTCGCCATGAAAACTATCTTTGACTTGAGTATCAACAAACTCAATCATCATTTCAGCAAAGTTTTGCACTAACCCTGGAACTCCAGAAGTTGCTTTTTCTGCTGCAGTCTTAAAAAACCAAACAAACAAGCCGCCTAAAACAGCTGAAAAAAACAAAGTATCCAGATGTAAAGTCCAGAAACCTTCACCCACATGTAGCGGAGTTAAATGGTGAATAATATAACCAGTTACACCTTCAGCGGCATGAGCTTCGGTAGCCATCGTTCCTCTCTTTTGATAATGTTAGCGCATTAATAGCGCGAACCAGAAAACTGATAATGCTGTTATATAACCTACTAACAGCGGTAATATTGTTACGTTTGGTACTTTAAAAATCATCACGAATAGCAAAGCAGTGAGTATTAGTTTACCTGACTCACCGACATAGAATGAATTCATCACCTTACGTGCCGGCAATCCAGCAGCTTTTTGGATACGTAAAGCAAAATACAGATTTGGTATAAATGCAGCGACACCACCTAATGCACAAGAAATCGCATAGCTCATGCCTCCATAACCTGCTAATAAAGCGGTTATTATCAGTATAATTAAAATTTGATAACTTAATATCTTACTGACGGTAGAAAATTTCCTACTCCCCAAGCCACTCTCCAAATGTAATAGCTCGTGAATTATAGACATCACCGCCTATTAAATCAAGGTAGTTAAACTCTTATTTTATTTTGTTTATATTTTTCTAAATCAAATACCTTTTACACTGACTTATATTAATATGTTTTAAATAGATTAATATTTAAGTATTCAATATTGTTTTATATATAAATTCAACTGTTGTTTATAAATTAACTACTGAACTAGCCTCTCTCATAAATATAATTGTTGTAGCCTAAGCTACTAATTTTTCTGGCTCTATCTGAATCCTAGCGGGTAGCGGGCAGTAGCTTATAATATGGCTATGAACATGAAACATTATTTAGCATGCCTTTAGGCCTACAATCCCCTTGGCAGGTCAAAGACGCGACCTTTTCTATTGATGAATCAGCCCATAGCGAGCTTCATCTGCGTATCGACTTTATATCAGACTCACGCTTCCCTGATCTGGCGAATTAAGCTTGTCCGGTGCATGGTACCGTAGAGCGTTAATGGCAACATTTGAGCTTTTTTGAGCATACCTGTTACATCCATTGTGCGGCACCTCGCATAACCCTACTCATGGAAAAGATCGAACGGTAGACGCTCCCTGGGCACACCCCGGTAGTGGCTTTAGCCTATTATATGAAGCCTTGCCGTTAGCCTTGATCGAGCGGGAAATACTGGTTAATCGGGTCGCCGAGATACTGAAGGCCTATCCGCATCGCATCTTGACGATATTTAATCACTGAATTAGTAAGGCGAGAACTGCCGATGATCCAAGCACAATAACCAAGCTCGAGACTGATGAAACCTCGACGGACAAGACTATCATTACTTCACACTGAGGGTTGATTTAGATGAGTCTCGTGTCATTCATGTCACCCAAGGCAAAGGCAAGGCAACTTTGAAAAGCATTTAGCAACACCTTGAAACTTAAGGCGTTGAGCTGGAACAAGTGAAACAAATCAGCATGGATTTGTCGCCGTCATTTATAGCCGGTGCTGCGAATCCTTTCCTTATGCACAGATTACCTTTAATAGGTTTCATGTCGTGAAATTATTGAATGAGGCTATGCATCAGGTGCGTATTATTGAGCGTAAAGAACCGCGAAAACCTAACGAAGACCAAAGAGCAAGCGCTGGATGAAATGATTAAACTGTACCCCACACTGGGCGAAGCTTACCGCTTAAAAGTTCTATTCAATGATCTCTGAGCAATGCCCAACAAACCGGCGACGGACGCTTTTATGATGCAATGATGTGTCGAGGTAGACGCTGCCAAAATCCCCGCATTTATGAAGTTTGCCAATACAGCTGGCTCACATTGGCTTGGGATTGTTCATTTCGTTGAGTCGAACATGACTAATGGTATTCTCGAAGGCACCAATAGTAAGATTCAGCTGGCTAAGCCGTGAGCCAGTGGCTATCGCAATATCACTAATTTTATCAACATGATTTATTTTCTTTGTGGGAAGCTAAAGTTTGATTACCCACTATATTTCACATAGAGTCAGCATTTCTAGGGGCATCTAATTCGCACAGTATCAATTAGCATCTGATTACTAGGCGAATCCTGTCACCCCTACAATTAAACTCCCCACGACCTTGTTTATTGATGCAAGGACAGGCTACTTTTAAGTTGCGAGGGACTAGCGAGCCCAACAAACTTATTTTATAACAACCCTGCCATCCAACTGAGCCTTGCTGGAAGGCCCGGGAGGCTGTCACAGGAATTACTTTTAAGTTGCGCGAGGCTAGTTAGCATCGGATTACTAGGCGAATCCTGTCACCCCTACAATTAAACTCTCCACGCCCTTGTTTATTGATGTAAGGATAGGCTACCTTTAAGTCGCGCGAAGCTAGCGAGCCCAGCAAGCTTACTTCATAACAACCCTGCTATCCAACTGAGCCTTGCTGAAAGGCTTGGGAGACTGTTACAGGAGTTACTTTTAATTTGCGCGGGGCTTGTTATGCACATATTGTTTTGTTTAATCAGCTATGGCATTTCAAGAGCTTGATAAATCTAGGATTCACGTTGCTCATCCCAGCATAGACTCCAGCAATCTAGATTATATGAATGTAGCTATCGAATGACAAAGTGCTTCACGAAATTTTAATGCTGCGACTTATGCTAACTGGTTTAGGGCAGTCTATGCCGCAATGACGGCGCGCCTAGTATGTTAATATCGACAGATACATAAATTCATTGATGAAGCTTGCCACTATAAATCACATCGAACCAATAACGCACTTTAATAGGTATTGATGAAAATCTCTGGACATAAAAAACCCCGCTAAGCCTTTAAGCTTGCGGGGTTCTGGGTAACTCTGGGACTGTATGAAACAGCCCTAGAATTTATAGGCTGTAGTACATATCGTATTCAGCTGGGTGAGTACTCATACGTAAACGAGTGACTTCTTCCATTTTCAAGGCAATGTAACCATCGATTACATCATCAGTGAAAACACCACCTTTTTTCAAGAAATCACGATCAGCATCTAAAGCATCTAAAGCTTGGTCAAATGAATGACAAACTTGTGGGATTAATTTTGCTTCTTCAGCCGGTAAATCATACAAATCTTTATCCATAGCATCGCCAGGATGAATTTTGTTTTCAATACCATCTAAGCCAGCCATCAACATTGCAGCGAATGCTAAGTATGGGTTAGCTGTTGAATCAGGGAAACGAACTTCGATACGACGGCCTTTTGGGTTGTTTACAAAAGGAATACGAATTGAAGCAGAACGGTTACGTGCTGAGTAAGCCAACATAACAGGCGCTTCAAAACCAGGAACTAAACGTTTGTAACTGTTAGTTGACGCGTTAGTAAAGGCATTTAAAGCTCTTGCGTGTTTGATGATACCGCCAATGTAAAACAAAGCAGTTTCTGACAAGCCACCGTATAAATCACCAGTAAACAAGTTTTTACCGTCTTTAGCTAACGATTGATGAACGTGCATACCGCTACCGTTATCACCCACTATTGGTTTTGGCATAAAAGTCGCTGTTTTGCCATAAGCATGGGCAATGTTTGCAACTACGTATTTTAGACCCAAAACTTCATCAGCTTTTTTAACTAGCGTGTTAAATTTTACGCCGATTTCGCATTGGCCTGCAGTTGCAACTTCATGATGATGAACTTCTGTTACTTGACCCATTTCTTCTAGAGTTAAGCACATTGCAGAACGCATGTCTTGTAGTGAATCAACTGGAGGCACTGGAAAATAACCACCTTTAACACCTGGACGATGACCTGTATTGCCGTCAGGATAAACTTTTTCTGAGTTCCAACCCGCTTCTTCAGAATCAACCTTGTAGAAAGTTCCACTCATATCAGTGCCCCAACGGACATCATCAAAGATAAAGAACTCATTTTCTGGACCAAAGTAGGCTGTGTCAGCAATACCGGTTGATTGCAAATAGGCTTCTGCACGTTTAGCTAATGAACGTGGATCACGCTCGTAACCTTTCATGTCTTTTGGCTCAATGATGTCACAACGAATGATTAAAGTATTGTCATCAAAAAAAGGATCAATAACAGCAGTTGATGCATCAGGCATTAATATCATGTCTGATTCATTGATGTGTTTCCAGCCGGCTACTGAAGAGCCATCAAACATGTTACCTTCTTCGAAAGTATCCGCATCAATGGAGTGAGCGGGGAATGTGACATGTTGTTCTTTGCCACGCGTATCACAAAAACGAAAATCAACAAATTTGATATCGTTCTCTTCGATCATTTTAAGTACTTTTTTTACAGACATGTAGGTTGTCTCCTGAATGGGTTATTTATGAATCAGTGTTTATGCCAAACGAGTCTACGATAACATTTTTTTTGCTAGATTCGCCACAAAAAAAAGAAGAACACTATTTGCATTGTTTTGGTGCGGGCTTAATAAAGCAAACTTATCACCGCCAATTAACTTGATAGGACTGCAATCATAGATTATGATTTGCAAATGCTTGCAAAAATTTGCAATTTTGCAACAAAGTTGGTTAAAACGCACAATTTTAACGCAGGCACAAAGCATAGCCGCACCTTCATGGTGCAAAAAACATCTACTTAACAACGATTATTTATTTAACTTACTGTTAAACATAAGATTTATTTTTTGGCATAATACATGCTAAACTATTTAAGTGTTTTATGCTGAATGATAACTACGTTGTCTAATGACAACAAGAAAGACAATTCAAATATATTGAGGGAAATTAAAATGAAAAGTATACCAAAACGTAAGCTACCGCTGATAATCGCAGCCGGCAGCCTTTTATCAATGACTATAGGCACTACACCGGTAATCGCTGCACCAGGAGCTGTTGCTGCATTATCAGGTTTTGATGTTAATGAAACCGCCTTATTGAAAGATAATAATATTACAGTTGGTGGTTGGGCGAATGCTGGTATTACTTATAATCCTAACAACCCTTCAAATGGCATCAATGGACCAGTGACCTTTGGTGACCTTTCTGGTACACCTCAGTTAAACCAGTTAAATATGTTTATTCAACGCGCCGTTGCTACAGAAGGAACTGAATGGTCTTTCGGTGGCCGTTTTGACGCCATGTTTGGTACCGACTCTATTTTTACTCAGGCTTATGGGGTTCCTTATGCCGACGTTAACACTGGACTAGCAAAGAATCGCGGCAACTGGGATCTTAGCTTACTTAACATGAATACTTACGGCATTGCTCTACCTCAAGCTTATTTGGAAACTTATGCTCCAATAGGCAATGGATTAGACGTTAAGATCGGACACTTTTATACGCCAATTGGTTACGAAACTGTACCTGCCAATGAAAACTTCTTTTACACCCATGCTTACACCATGCAATATGGCGAACCGTTTACACATACCGGTGCATTAGGTAACTACGCGGTAAATTCTAATTGGTCGGCTATGGGCGGCATCACAACTGGTAGTGCTACCGGTGGCTGGGATGGCAGCTTTAATCAACAATTAGGTAACTGGAGCGGTATCGCTGGAACAACTTGGACTAGCGATGACAAAGGCACATCTGCAAATATTGCCGCTACTTATGGTGCTACCTCAGAACAAAGCAACAATCCATGGGCTTTATATAGCATTGTAGTTAAGCATAATATCACCGATAAAACTCATTTGGTTTTGCAACATGATCACGGCTTTGCCAACGGCGTTTCACTTAATAACACCCTTCAAAATGCCCAATGGTATGGTATTAACTCGCATTTAACCTATGACCTTAAAGATAATTTAACCATAGGTATGAGGGCGGAGTGGTTTGATGATGCCAATGGGTTTCGAGTAGGCTCGCCTGGCCGCGTATCTGCTGCAACCTACTCTAATAATGGCAATGTAGGGAATTATGCAACTGGCAGTAGTTATTACGCCACCTCTGCTCCCGCCAATTATTATCAGCTGACTTTAGGTGCAAACTGGAAACCAGTTACTTGGTTAAATTTACGACCAAACATTCGCTATGATCATGTTTCTGGATCAAACGCTAATGGCATTGGTTCTTACAGCCCTTTTGGTGGCAGACAAGATCAAGTATTATTCTCAACTGACTTTTACGTCAATTTTTAATACGCTTACTCTTTTTTTGTTTCAAAAAAATGCGCCGTTTGGCGCATTTTTTTTGCATGGACTTTTCTCTACACCTATTAAGATGACTCACATGCATACGGCATATTATTACCCTTCTGCTGCATCACTGCCAACAGTAAAGACATAGGTATCTACACAAATAATGGTTAGCATTCCCACGCGAGAACGATAACATTGTGGTGAAGATCGTAGGGGCGTATTGCATACGCCCTTGTAAAATAAGCTTTATAACATTGGACTTTCGATGTTGGGCGTATGCAATACGCCCCTACGGTGATTTTTATCGTTTCCACGCCGATAAGAAACTTGTGTAGATACCTATGCAGTAAAGACTAAAAAAGGTTTCATCTGTCGCCACTACAAGGTACTAGTTTTTAAAACTTAAACCTAGCTAGCTATGCTTACCCAACAGGGATCATTAATTGTGCAGATACCTATGACTATAGATGAGGGCAATTATTAAGGATTTTCGAACAAAGCAGAGATATTAAACGCCATGTTAAGCCTATTTCTGTGTCCTATTTAAAAGCATTCGTATCTGAGATTAATTAATGCTATATGATACGGCTTGAGAAGAATGATCTTCTCACAATTTCCGAATCCTCTCCGGAACTCTCATTAAAAGGCTTTTAAATATTATGAATATTATTAAAAAAACAGCGCTAACTTTCTTAATAGCTAGCTCTTTAGGCGTTATTAGCAGTTCAGCTTTCGCCGAAGAGTCTACTAATATTAGTGAAACGATTGCGTATGTTGAACAAGCCTTGGCAGATGTCAATAAAAGTGATTTTTCTGCTGCCATACTGCATTTAAAATCAGCTCGCTTATCTTCTGAGCTTATTACTAGCAATGAAGCTACTGTAAAACAAGCTAACGCCAATGTTATACAAGCTCAAATACTATCCAAATCTGGCGACGTACAAAAATCAGCTGAAGAATTAAATAAAGCATTAGTGCTTTACAAGACACTGTAAACTCCTTCGCAGGAAAGCAGGTCATTATGGGTGGGCAGAACTTGTCCACCCTTTTTGCCTAGCTAATCGCTCAATAATAACGCTTATACTTGAATTGTTAGGCACTAACTTAAGACGGGACAGCATCAAGCGTGGAAACCATAACTATTATTAGGCGCACACCGTACAGGTCGCAACCTGTAACTACGGCGCTTCAAAGCAATAGTCGTTGGACAACAGCAACTGTTGACCGGAATAAGACCACCCAAGCCTAGCGCGTGGTGACGTTTCGAGCAATGGAGCGGTGTTTATGCCGGAAACACTCAACTCGCTTACGCTCGAAAAGCCCTATTCCGGCTTACAGCTGTCGCGCTTTAAGTTGGCAGCCAACAATTACAAAGCAAACAACTCACGCATTTTTTGCCCAGGACTTTCGGCTCTCATAAAAACTTCACCCACTAAGAAGGCATAAATTTCATTATCTAGCATCAGTTGCACGTCATCATGCGTATGAATACCACTTTCAGTAATGATGATGCGATCATCGGGTATTTGCTGCTTCAAATCTAGGGTGGTTTTTAATGAGGTTTGAAAAGTACGTAGATTACGATTGTTAATGCCTATGAGCTTAGTTTCAAGCTTTAGAGCACGCTGTAACTCATCGGCATCATGAACTTCGACCAAGACATCCATGCCCAGCTTAGTCGCAGCATCTGCTAATTCATTAAGCGCAACATCGTCTAGAGCAGCTGCGATTAATAAAATACAATCTGCACCTAAAGCCCGAGCCTCATAGATTTGATAGACATCAATCATAAAGTCTTTTCTTAATACTGGCAGAGGACAGCGCTCTCTGACCATCTGCAAATAAGCCTCTGAACCCTGAAAAAACTCTTTATCAGTTAATACCGACAAACAAGCTGCACCATTCATAGCGTAATCTTGACCTATCAATACCGGCTGAAAATTTTCTCTAATGACACCTTGGCTAGGAGAGGCTTTTTTTATTTCCGCAATAATAGCTGGCTTTTTGGCCAGCACCTTATAATTTAGCGCATTGTAAAATCCTCTAGGACGCTCTACACCGCTGGCAATTTCTTCAAGATTAGCAATGGACATGCCGGATTTACGTCTAGCAACTTCTTCGACTTTTTTTGCCAGTATGGTTTTTAGAATATCAGGAGTTTGTGTCATGAGTAATAAGAAGATTATGAGGTTTTGGAATAGGCAATTAATGCCTCGAATTTGGCTTTAGCCGCACCACTAGCGATAACTTGCTGGGCTTTTGCGATGCCAGCGGCCATAGTATCTGCAATATTAGCCGCATAAATAGCAGCGCCTGCATTAAGCAGAACAATATCAAGCGCAGCGCCGGCATGATTATCTAGCACAGACTTTACCATAGCCAAACTGTCGGCGGCAGTTGCAACCGCCAGCTCTTTTAAAGGTGTGCGTTTAAATCCGAACTGTTCAGGGCTAATGGTATAAGTTGAAACTAGCCCATCTTTTAGTTCAGCGATAGTAGTCGTAGTAGCAATACTGATTTCATCTAAGCCATCATCGGCATTGACGACTAAAACATGTTGGCTACCAAGCTTTTTTAAGACTTGCGCCAGAGGTTCTACCCACTCTTTTGCAAAGACTCCCATTAGCTGATTGGGTGCATGAGCGGGATTAGATAAGGGGCCTAATAAATTAAACAGGGTTCTAACTCCCATGTCTTTACGAACCTTAATAGTATGCTTCATAGCACCATGATGCTTAGGCGCAAATAAAAAGCCGACGCCAATTTCATTGACACATTGCGCGACTTGCTCGGCATTTAAGTCAAGATTGACGCCCGCGACCTCCAATACATCAGCACTTCCACAACTGCTGGATACCGAACGATTGCCATGTTTAGCCACTTGCCCACCGGCAGCCGCGACGACAAAAGCGCAAGTGGTCGAGATATTAAAAGTGTTCGCGCCATCACCACCAGTGCCACAAGTATCAATAATATAATCGCCTACAATATTTACTCTAGTCGCCAATTCCCGCATAACGTCTGCAGCGGCTGCGATCTCATCTATGGTTTCGCCTTTGCAACGCAAGGCGATTAAAAAACCAGCCATTTGAGCATCGGTTGCATTACCTGTCATGATACAACGCATCACGATGCGCATTTCTTCAGCATCAAGATTTTGCCTAGCTAGTAGTTTTTGTATGGCCTGTTGTATGGTCATTTATTTTGTGTGTCTTTGATGGCAAAAGTAAAGCTTATCGATCTAAAAAGTTCTTCAATAACTCATGACCAAATTCTGTCAGAATTGACTCAGGATGAAATTGCACACCTTCGATATCTAGGGTTTTATGCCTAACGCCCATAATTTCATCCAGCTCACCTTGTTCATTTTGAGTCCAAGCCGTCACTTCTAAGCAATCAGGTAAGCTTTGTTGTTCGATAACAAGAGAATGATAACGGGTTGCTGTAAATGGATTATTTAAACCCTTAAAGACACCGACATTATGATGATAAATCGCTGAGGTTTTACCATGCATAATAGCTTTGGCGTGAATAATATTACCGCCAAACGCATAGCCAATACTTTGATGACCTAGGCAGACTCCTAATATTGGAATCTGTCCTGCAAATTTTAAAATACTGGCTACAGATACACCTGCTTCTTTTGGAGTGCAGGGACCAGGAGAAATAACGATTTTATCAGGCGCTAACTTTTCTATCTCATCAACAGAAATCTGATCATTTCGAACAACTGTGACATCAGCGCCCAATTCGCCAAAATACTGTACTAAGTTATACGTAAAGGAATCGTAATTATCGACCATAACGACTTTAACTGAGCTCATAGTTGCTCTCCTTCTAAACCAGCTTCGGCCATACTAACGGCACGAAATATAGCGCGAGCCTTATTCATGGTTTCATCCCATTCGTTGGTTGGTATGGAATCGTAAACGATCCCTGCACCCGCTTGTATATGTAAGACTTTATCTTTGATGACCGCAGTTCTAATGGCAATAGCCGTATCAAGATTACCTGACCAAGCAACATATCCTACAGCACCTGAATAAATGCCACGCTTAACTGGCTCTAATTCATCAATAATTTCCATAGCACGTATTTTGGGCGCACCACTCACCGTTCCTGCAGGAAAAGTAGCCGCTAATACATCAAAAGCATTTTTGCCTTGCTGCAGCGTACCGGTGACATTGGAAACAATATGCATCACATGAGAATAACGTTCTACAATCATTTTATCGGTTAGTTGTACTGTGCCTATTTCAGCAACTCGTCCGGCATCATTGCGACCTAGGTCTATTAACATCAAATGTTCGGCCAATTCTTTAGGATCAGCTAATAACTCATGTTCAAGATCAATATCTTGTTCGGGCGTAATACCTCGTCTACGCGTTCCGGCAATCGGCCGTACCGTGACAGTATTATCTTCTAACCTAACTAATATTTCAGGTGAAGAGCCTACGATATGAAAATCATCTAAGTTTAGATAAAACATGTAGGGCGATGGATTTAAACAGCGCAGGGCACGGTATAAATTTAATGGTGAGGCCTTATAAGGAATTGATAACCTTTGCGATAACACTACCTGCATAATATCGCCATCGGTAATGTAGTCTTTAGCTTTACGTACCGCGTCTTCATAGCCTTGTTGAGTAAAGCCAGAAATAAAATCTGATTCCTCAACGGCACGAGGATTACTGTGGCTATTAGGCTTTGCAGGCATATCGCGTAGTCGCTTAGCTAATTCTGTGACTCGCATCAGTGCACGATTATAAGCATCTGCCTCTTCGGGATTAGCGTGAGTCAGCAACAACACCTTGCCCGATAAATTATCGAACACCAGCATTTCTTCTGACACCATCAATAAAATATCAGGACAGCCTAGCGCATCTGGCTTTTCTGCTCCACGTAATCGAGGCTCTATATAATGTATGGTTTCATATCCAAAATACCCGACCAAGCCACCGTTAAAGCGTGGTAACTCAGTAATATATGGCACTTTATAGCGTAACTTAAATTGCTCAATCCAAATCAACGGATTATCGTGAGTCACGGTTTCTAATAATTCACCGTTCTTTTCCACACGAATTAGATTACCACTAATTTTAACGACCGTTTGACAAGGCAAACCTATAATAGAATAGCGCCCCCACTGCTCGCCACCCTGTACAGATTCAAATAAATAAGAATAAGCGCCGTCGGCTAATTTTAGATAAGCGCTTAGGGGCGTATCCAAATCAGCCAAGACTTCACGACTAACGGGGATGCGATTATAGCCTTGCTGGGCGTAGTTATTGAATTGTTCTAGGGTCATGGTGATTTTTTTATTCAAATAATGAAATATCAACAACTTGATTTAATAGAAGAATTTGCAATTTTATTTTTTCTTATCAGCTCTTTTAGCGCGACAATTATTACTTCAGTCTTAGTTTTAACATCAGTTAATAACATAGCTTCTTTCTTTCTTTCTTTCATTAATTCATCAGGTAAATTGAGCGTTGTTTTCATGTCTTTAACTTCATATTGTGATTATTAACTAACGCTATCTAAGATAGATACCGAACAGACAATTAAAAGGCGGTTTGCTTACGCAAAACCGCCTTTCTCACGACTAATCTTTAAACGGCTAATGCCAATTCAGCACGCATTTCATCAATGACTTTTTTATAATCAGGTTGATTGAAAATGGCTGAACCCGCTACAAAAGTATCTGCTCCCGCTGCTTTAATAGCACGGATATTATCAGTCTTTACACCACCGTCAATTTCCAAACGAATATTCAGACCACTGTCGTCAATTCTTTTTCTAACCAATTTCAATTTATCCAATGCTGATGGAATAAATGATTGTCCACCAAAACCTGGGTTAACTGACATCAATAAAATGATGTCTAATTTATCCATGACATAATCTAAATAATGTAAAGGTGTTCCTGGGTTAAATACTAAACCTGCTTGGCAGCCGCAATCTTTAATCAATTGCAGAGTGCGATCTATATGCACAGAAGCTTCTGGATGAAAGGTAATAATACTCGCACCCGCTTTAGCAAAATCAGGAATAAGACGGTCTACAGGCTCTACCATCAAATGCACATCAATAGGTGCCGTTACGCCATGTTTTCTTAAAGCTTCACAAACCAAAGGTCCGATCGTTAAGTTAGGTACAAAATGATTATCCATAACATCAAAATGCACAACATCAGCGCCGGCTTTTAATACGTTATCAACTTCCTCACCCAATTTGGCGAAATTAGCAGATAAAATGGAGGGTGCAATCCAATTTTCATTCATGTTCTGTTCCTCAGTGTAAAACGAATTATTATATCTTTTTTTTATCAGCTTATCTTCGTTATAAAATAACGCTTATACCATCATACAGGAAACACAAGCAATGAAACTAGCGACCTTTACTCATAACAATCTATCCCGCGTGGGCGCGGTCATTGATGATATCGTTATCGATAGCCTAAGTGATGCAAATATTCCAAATACCATGATCGATTTTCTGAGTGCTGGAGCTAATGCATTACTAGCTATGCAAGAACTTATTGACAGCGGCCTAGGGCGTTTTAATCTAGCTGATGTTAAGCTTAATGCACCTATTCCAAGGCCAGGAAAGTATCTAGGTATTAGTTTAAATTATGCCGATCATATTACTGAAACTGGCGCAGAGCAACCCAAATACCCCAGTTTTTTTACTAAACAAAGCACTTGTGTGATTGGGCATAGTGATTCTATACACCAACCTAAAGTATCCGATAAATTAGATTATGAAGGCGAACTTGCTTTTGTAATAGGCAAGCGCTGCCGACATGTCCCTGTCGATAAAGCGCATCAAGTGATCGCTGGCTTTACTATTGCTAATGATGTCTCAGTACGTGACTGGCAAGCACGATCAGCTACCATGATGATCGGCAAATCTTTTGATACCTGCGGTCCATTGGGACCTTGGATAGTAACTCCAGATGAACTCGCCGACCCTCATCATCTCTCTATTAAAACTTGGATAGATGATGAGTTGCGGCAAGATGGTAATACTCAGCAAATGATTTTTAATTGCTACGAAATGGTCGCTTATTTATCTCAAGCCATGACCCTAGAACCAGGCGACGTTATTACTACAGGAACGCCTAGTGGAGTCGGCGTAAAAATGACTCCGCGGGGTTATATGAAACCAGGCCAAACCGTCAAAATAGAAATTGAAGGGATAGGCATACTATCGAATGAGGTTATAGAAGAACCAGATGTGTTTAACTATTAGGCAAGTGTTTTCCTGAAAGAAGACAAAAGGCTCAAGGCAAAGGGTTAAGCCTTATTTGTTTCGGATTAATTGCTAATCAACTTTTAAACTGCTATACGTAGGTCGGGTTAGCGATAGCGTAACCCGACATAAAAGCAAACAATTAAACTTTTTCAGGGTTTTAACCACTTTTTCTGAGATTAAAAAAGCTCAATTTCTTTTGCCATGAATTATCAGCCTGCCTTATAGGCAGAGGAAATAATACCGTTACTTTGAGGCCGCCAAATTGCGAAACGCCTAAAATCAGATCGGCATTATGGATTCCTGCAATACGCTGCACTATTGAAAAGCCAAGTCCTGTACCCTTAGCGGTATTGGCTGTTTCAACACAACGATGAAAGCGCTCCAAAGATTTCTCATATTGCTCAGGTGGAATACCTGGGCCTGAATCTTCAACACAAAGCTGTAAATAACGTTCCTGACCCGTGACGGTTATCAAAACAGTGCCTTTGGGGGGTGTATATTTAATCGCGTTATCAATAATATTACGTATCAATATGGCCACTAAAGGGCCGTTGACAATAACCGGTACCGCATTTTCTTCTGCAAACTCCATCAGAATACGTTTTTTATGAGCCTCTGGCTCTAAATCAGCAATAACGTGAACAATTTCACGACTCACCATAGTGTTTTGTTTAGTCAAAAACTCGGTATTTGATTCTATCCGTGAAAAAGTCAATAGCTGCTGCACCATATAGGTCATTCTATTAACCCCTTGTTTAATACGCGATAGTGCTTGTTTGCGAACTTCTTCGTCGGTTGTTCTTAAAGCAACATGGGCTTGAGTTAGCAAGCCTGCAAGCGGTGTTCTTAATTCATGAGAAGCGTCCGCAGTAAATCGACGTTCGTGCTCAAAGGCTTGCTCTAATTGAACAAAGAGATTATTGATCTCATTAACGACAGGTACCATTTCATTTGGCAATCGTTTAGTTGACAACGGCTTAAGGTAGCTGGCTTCTCGCATAGCTAATGCCTTTTCTAACCTATTGATTGGGTTTAAAGATAAACCAACAATAAACCAAATGACTAAACCTAAAATGGGTAAACCAATTAAAAATTGTGTCACTAATTGCGAAGATATTTCATCGGTTAACTCGGCTCGAATTTCTTCTTTTTGAGCGACACGGATAATATATTCTCCGGTCGAGTTGGTAATATTGAATACATGCCAAATATGATTATCAATATTTGTTTCACTAAATCCATGATCCGCAGTAGAAAAGGCAAAAGTAGGTGCGCTATCAGAACGTAATAATAAGCCATTACTTTTGGACCATAATTGAAAGGCAATTTTTTTTTCATATTTATGACCCAAGGCACTGGCTTGTAATAAATCATCGAATATAGGCCATAATTGATCATCAAAATCAGTTTGATTTTGCCGACTAATTTGCTCATTTATAGGAATAGTTGAGGTGTTTTCTGAGTACAGTAATAAGCCATCATCTTGAGGCCATAGTTGAAAGACTCTTCTACTATTAAACTGATGTCTTAATGCATAATTATTGAAAAACTCATCGGGTTTTCCTTGTTCTTGGCTAATATGTCCTGATAATGAGCCCTCATTAACTAAACTTTCAACAAAAACATTAAGGACTTTTGCTGACTGGGCTAATTCTGCATCAAATAAGTTAGCTACTTCACCGCGAGTCACTTCATAACTCAAATAAGCGGTAACCCCCCAAATCAACATGGAGGCTGAAAGCAACGTGACTAATAATAATTGACGTAAGGAATAATTCATAAGTCGTCATCATTATCAATAATATAACCGACTCCTCTGACTGTGCGAATCAGGGTAGAATCAAGTTTCTTTCTAAGATAGTGGATATGTACTTCAACCGTATTACTTTCTACGTCAGAATCCCAAGAATATAGACTTTCTTCTAACCTAGAGCGAGAAACGACTTTACCTATGTTGCCCATTAGAAAACTTAAGATTTCAAATTCCTTTTGCGAAAGCTCTACTTTCTCATCATTATAAGAGACTAGGCGAGAGGCTGGATCGAGAATAATACCTTTATATTCAATAGTGGGCGCACTTCTACCCTCACTACGCCGGGCCAAAGCTCTTAACCTTGCACAGACTTCATCTAACTCAAAAGGCTTAATGACAAAATCATCTGCACCGCTATCTAAGCCTAAAACTCGATCAGAAATAGTATCTTTAGCTGTCAGCACCATAACAGGGGTTTCATCTTTACGCGCCCTTAATGCTTTTAATATAGACATGCCATCCATATCTGGAAGATTTAAATCGAGGACTATTAATTCATAAGCATTTAGCTTTAAAGCTTCATCAGCCAATTTGCCATTGGTTAACCAATCAACCGCATAACCTTCCATTTTTAAGCCAGCGACTAAGCCATCGCCAAGAATTTCATCATCTTCAACTAATAAGAGTCGCATTTATTCTCCAAAATTATTTATCAGTTATAAGTGAACACAGAAAGCAGGACGCTGGCCCGGGTTTGCAACTCCGACCGAAACGTTTGGATGCCTTAATAGCCTCGAAACGTTAAGAACGGGGTTATAAACCTTGTACTGCGTGGTGGCATAAGAGCACTGCCTATGCCGGAAAGGCTTTACTCGCTTACGCTCAAAAAGCCTTATTCCGGCCTACTGGAACTAAACCAAGATGGCTTTGGAACCTAAACAGCTCTCAGAACGTCCTTCATGCTGGGCTGGAACATCTCGCCTAGTGGCTCCTGTATAAAGTTGCCTAGGACGGCCGATTCTTTGCTCAGGATCAGAGATCATTTCATCCCAATGCGCGATCCAACCCACAGTTCTACCCATGGCAAACATAGCGGTAAACATATTGGTAGGGATACCTAAGGCATGTAAAACGATACCTGAATAAAAGTCGACATTAGGGTAAAGCTTCTTCTCAATAAAGTAATTGTCTTCCAGAGCAATGCGTTCCAACTCCAAGGCTAATTTAAAAATCTTATCATCATGTAGCCCTAGCTCGGTCAGGACTTCATGACAAGTCGCTCGCATTAATTTAGCGCGTGGATCATGGTTTTTATAAACACGGTGACCAAAACCCATCAGCCTGAAAGGATCATTTTTATCTTTGGCTTTCTGAATAAATTCAGGGATACGTGAGGCGTCACCTATTTGATTAAGCATATTGAGTACTGCTTCATTGGCACCGCCATGAGCCGCTCCCCAAAGACAAGTGATTCCAGCTGTAATACATGCATAAGGATTAGCACCACTAGAACCGGCTAAACGCACCGTAGAGGTCGACGCGTTTTGTTCATGATCAGCATGAAGAATTAAAATACGTTCTAAAGCACGGACTAAAATAGGGTTGGGCACGTAATCATCACAGGGCGTTGCCAGCATCATACGCATAAAGTTTTCCACATAACTTAGCTTGTTTTGTGGATACATAAAAGGTAAGCCAGTACTGTATCGATGACACATAGCAACTATGGTCGGTACTTTCGCAATCAAACGTATAGCGCACATTTCTCTATGCTTTTTAGATTTTATATCCAAAGCATCATGATAAAACGCGGATAAAGCACCAACAACTGCCACCATGATAGCCATTGGATGAGCGTCACGACGAAACCCTTTGAAAAAATTAGTGAGCTGATCATGCACCATAGTATGTATAGTAATGGTGCCCTCAAACTCCTGCATTTGAGCTTTATCAGGTAACTCACCATTCAACAATAAATAACTGACTTCCAAAAAAGTACAGTGTTCTGCCAGTTGTTCAATGGGGTAACCACGATAAAGTAAAATACCAGCATCACCATCGATATAAGTAATGGTTGAGCTACAACTCGCAGTAGAGGTAAAGCCTGGGTCATATGTAAATAGCCCCGTTTGTTTATAGAGTGTTTGGACATCTATAACATCGGGCCCTATGGTTCCTGATAAAAGCGGTAGCTCACAGACAGACTGCGCACCCTCATTTAAGGTTATGCTACGTAAATCATTCATGACTTTCTCTCCTCTAAAAATCTATAAGCACCGTGGAATCATGATGACTCAGCTGTTAGCAACATTAGCAATAGCTAGCTTAGCTAATTCGGTGACTTTGTCCCAATTTTTCTCTTTAACGGCATCTTCAGGAACTAACCATGAGCCACCGACACAGGCCACATTGTTTAAGCTCAGATAAGCATTGTAATTTTCCGGTGAAATTCCACCTGTTGGACAAAAAGTCACTTGAGGAATAGGGCCTGCAATTGCTTTTAGCATAGGGATACCACCCGCGGCTTCTGCTGGAAAAAACTTAAAATGATCTAAACCCGCTTCCATACCCAGCATAAGTTCCGATAAGGTAGAGATACCCGGAATTAAAGCAATATTGCCTTCTTTAGCAGCGCTTAGTAAAGCAGGTGTTAGCCCAGGACTAATAGCAAATACGGCGCCGGCTTCTTCTGCAGCCTTTAATTGTTCAGGCGTAGTAATCGTACCCGCTCCGACTATCGCCTCTTTGACTTCTTGGCTGATCAGTCGAATAGCTTCCAAGGCAATGGGTGTGCGCAAGGTTATTTCTAAAACCTTAATGCCACCAGCCACTAAAGCTTTCGCTAATGGCACAGCGTCATCTAAGTTTTTAATAACCATAACAGGCATAACAGGACCAGCGTTTAAAACGTCTGTAGCTTGGATTTTCAAATGTTTTGGATTCATGATTTTACTCGATAGTTTTTTTTAGGTCGGGTTAGCGATAGCGTAACCCGACGAATAGGTTAGAAATAATGGTTTAAATTATGATTATTATTTAATCAACAAGAAACAAATTACTCGCGCCCGTTTCAGCAGAAGATGCACCTAAACGGAAGCCACCGAACATTTCACGACCCATACCATAATGATGGTTCTTTGCAGAATTAGGCACTGGAACTCTGGCATTAAACTCAGCTTCGTCGACTAATACATTGATATCGCCCGTTTGTAAGTTCATAGAAATAATATCGCCATTTAGCACTTTTGCTAAAGGACCACCGGACTCACACTCTGGACACAAATGAATGACCGAAGGCACTTTACCCGAAGCACCCGACATGCGACCGTCAGTCACTAAACCCACTTTATAACCTTTATCTTGCAACACACCCAGTGGTGGTGTCAGCTTATGTAATTCTGGCATGCCATTAGAACGAGGGCCTTGAAAACGAATGACCGCCACAAAATCTTTTTCTAATTCACCACGCTTAAAAGCGGCCAGCATATCTTCTTGATCGTCAAAAACAACTGCAGGTGCTTCAACAATTTGATGATCCGCTGATACCGCTGACATTTTTGAAATACCTCGACCTAAATTACCGTGCATCACATGTAAGCCACCGCCAGTAGCGAAAGGCTTTTCAACCGTGCCTAGCACCTCAGTATCCAAAGACGTTTCTGGAACAGGTTCCCAAACTAAGCTATCAGCAATTAATTTAGGTTCTTCACGGTAACTGTTCATGCCACGTAGATCGGCAACGGTCAAGATGTCTTCATGCAATAGACCGTTACGTAACAGTTCAGCGATCAGTACACCCATGCCACCAGCGGCTTGGAAGTGATTAACATCGGCAGGACCATTAGGGTAAATTTTAGCAATCAAAGGAATGGCTTTAGAAAGCTGATCAAAATCATCCCAATTAAGCACAATACCAGAAGCACGGGCAATGGCGATTAAATGCATGGTGTGATTCGTTGAGCCGCCTGTAGCCAACAAACCTATCACTGCATTGACAATAGCTTTTTCTGAAATCATGTGCGCTATAGGGCGATAATCATCGCCCATTGCCGTAAATTTCAAAACCTGTGTTGCTGCGGCTTTAGTGAGTTCTTCACGTAAGGGTGTGTAAGGATTGATGAACGAACTACCCGGCAAATGCATGCCCATGATTTCCATCATCATCTGATTACTATTAGCCGTTCCATAAAAGGTGCAAGTGCCAGGACTATGATAAGAGGCCGATTCCGCTTCTAGTAGTTCTTTACGACCAATTTTACCCGTCGCATAATCTTGACGAGCGCGCGACTTTTCCTTATTGGTTAGGCCACTAGGCATAGGGCCTGCAGGAATAAATATAGCCGGTAAGTGACCAAAACTAAGTGCACCGATTAATAAGCCCGGTACGATTTTATCGCAGACACCTAAGTAAATAGCACCATCGAACATATTATGGCTCATACCTACCGCAGTGGTCATAGCAATTAGGTCACGACTGAATAAGGATAATTCCATGCCAGGCTGACCTTGAGTAATACCATCACACATAGCAGGAACACCACCTGCTACCTGAGCTACACCACCTGCCGCTCTAATAGCCGCTTTGATAACATCTGGCGCATCTTTATAAGGCTGGTGAGCCGACAACATATCATTGTAAGAAGTGATGATAGCGATATTGGCTTTTTGATCACCGGTTAAGTCAGCTTTTTCACTGGCACTACAAGCAGCAAAGCCGTGTGCCAAATTACCACAACCCATGCCTGAACGTATCGGACCTTTTTTAGCAATGCCATCAATATAATTTAAATAAGCAGAGCGGGTAACATGGCTGCGCTCAATAATATCTTGAGTCACTTTTTCAATAATGGGATGCATGGTGATTCCTGTTGTATTTATTTAATTAATTAATGAGGCTATAAGCTTAACAAGGGACAAAACACTTGCGTAGGTTAGGTTAGGCGCTAGCCGTAACCCAATACACCACGATTGTGTCGGGTTACGTTACCGCTAACCCGACCTACACCTGATAACTGTTTCAATAATCAGATGCATGGTGATTCCTGTTGTATTTATTTAATAGGGCTAGCAGCTTAAAGCAGCAAAGATGCTAGGTTTTCGCTTCGCCTTTCGCCCTGAGCCTTTTGTCTTCTCTCAAGAGAACTCTATCTAAAAGCGAACGGTTAAGCTAATCTGTCCAACCTTAAGTTACTAGCCATTGGCGTTATTCTTCCCAAGCCCTACCATCTCTGGCAATCAATGCAACTGAGGCTACTGGCCCCCAAGTACCTGCCGTGTAGGGTTTAGGTGCATCTTTATAATGATGCCAAGCATTTTGGATAGAATCGACCCAAGTCCACGCTTGCTCAATTTCTTCTCGACTCAAGAATAAGGTAGGATTACCACGCATAGCCTCTAAGACTAACTTCTCATAACCCCCAAAAATTCGGCTTTCTTTGAAGGTCTCAGAAAAACTTAAGTCCAATCGGGTCTTTTGTAATTTGATATGCTCATCAATGCCAGGAATTTTATTAAGCATTTCAATTTCTACGCCTTCATTAGGCTGTAGATGAATAATCAACTTATTCGGTGGTAATTCACGAAAACTATCTTTAAAGATGTTATGCGGTAGTTGCTTGAAATAAACAACAATTTCCGTACGTTTGCCTGTTAAACGTTTTCCAGTACGCAGATAAAAAGGCACACCCGCCCAACGCCAGTTATCGATATCAACCCGTAAAGCCACAAAGCTCTCAGTAGTACTTTCTTTATTAGCACCCTCTTCATCTAAATAGCCCGGAACTGTATCACCTTTAATATAACCGCCAATATATTGGCCACGCACGGTTTTTTCTTCAACATTATTAAGTGTGATGGGGCGCAGTGCTTTTAATACTTTTATTTTTTCGTTATGAATGCTTTCAGCTTCCAGATTAACCGGAGGCTCCATGGCAATAAAGGTCAGAATCTGCAATAAATGATTTTGCAGCATATCCCTTAATTGACCAGTTTTATCAAAATAATCCCAGCGACCTTCAATACCGACTTCTTCAGCGACGGTAATCTGAATATGATCAATGGTATTGTGGCTCCAGTTAGTGGTAAAAATTGAGTTAGCAAAACGCAAGGCTAATAGGTTCAATACTGTTTCTTTACCTAGATAATGATCGATACGATAAACCTGTTTTTCAGTGAAAACACTCGCTACAACATCATTAATTTCTTTTGATGATTTAAGATTGTGACCGATAGGCTTCTCCATAACCATGCGTGAGGTTTCCGTCAAAACACCGCAATGATCCAAACCTTGGCAGATACTCTTAAAAAGAAACGGTGAAACCGCAAAGTAATTAACCATAATGCGCTTTTGCTGATCGATCACTGCATTTAACTGCTGATATTGATCCATCTGAGTCAAATCGATTTTCAAGTAGGATAATCGTGCTGAGAAACGTTTCCACACTACGCTATCAATAGCGTCACTTAAAAACTCTTTCAAGCTGGTGTGTGCAAGTTCAATAAACTCATCGTCTTTTAAACCTTGAAGATCAACACCAATAATACGGGTATCGGCCTCAATAAAATTGGCATTTTCAAGGCGGTACAAAGAGATAAGTAATTTGCGCCTAGAAAGATCACCTAGCGCACCATAAATAACTAAATCACAGGGTTTAAATGCTTTTTTATGATCCATAATGACTCTTTAGGGTAATAGTGATGGGCGGATATAAGAAATAGTACAATTTCATTATCTCAGAAATTTATTAAAAATGCTGTTTTGTCTATATTTTTAACTGGCATTGCAGGGTGGATAAGCTATGCGCACCTAAACATTTTTGAACTGTCAACATTATGAGGGGCAGTCGTCGAGTTTGCAGCCTACCTGTAGGCCGAAATAAGGCTTTTCGAGCGAAAGCGAGTATAGCGTTTCCGGCAAATATACCGCTCCAGTAATAAAAACGCCACCAAGCGCTGCGCTAGCAGGGTCTTATTCCAGCCTACAACCAATCAAATACGGCAACAATTAGGTGGATGCACTGACGAGGCTGTGAAAGTATTTTTTTATTCCCCCTCTTTAGCAAAGAGGGGTTAGGGGAGATTTGATCTATTAAAAAATTATTATTAAATATCAATAATCTATGACTTAATAAAATCCCCCTCGATCCACCTTTTACAAAGGGGGGAAGCTAAAATCATAATACTTTCACAGTCTCTGACGTTTACCCAACCGACAAAACTTTAAAACTCAAGATAACAACCGTGAGTTTTTACTATTTCTGAATATCAAAGGCTTTTCGTTAGCCGCTAAGCTGCTTTGTGCAGCGGCATCAATAGCGTCCTGAATAACACCGTGATGAGGTGATTTGCTACAGACTGGATCGGCGTTGTACATATCGCCGGTTAATAAATAAGCCTGGCAATGACAGCCACCAAAATCTTTATCTTGCTCATCGCAACTGCGACAAGGCTCTTTCATCCAATCTTTACCTCGAAAGAAATTAAAGGCTTTCGAGTCATGCCAGATTTCTTCGATGCTGAAATCATTAACATTGGGGCAATCTAAGCCTGGCAAGTCACGAGCAGAATGACAAGGCAGCGCCACGCCATCAGGGGCAATGGTCAGAAAAGTCGTACCCCAGCCATTCATGCAGGCTTTAGGTCTATCTTCATAAAAATCAGGTACCACGTAATAGATTTTCATTTTACCAGCGACTTTTTCTTTATACGCTTGTGCGATAGCCTCAGCTTTTACAAATTGTTCCTGAGTAGGCAACAATAAATCACGATTGGCATGAGCCCAACCATAATATTGAGTATTAGCGATCTCCAGATAATCAGCGCCTAGCTCTTCAGCCATGGCCAGAATTTCTGGCATCTGATGAATGTTTTCCCTATGAATCACCACACATAACACCATGGGATAACCATGTTTCTTAACCAAATGCGCTACGGCTTTTTTATGCTCAAAAGAGGCAGTACCGGCAATATGATCATTGAGTTCTTGGCTACTGGCCTGAATACTAACTTGAATATGATCTAAGCCTGCTTCTTTTAGCTGGATGATTTTTTCTTCCGTAAGCCCATAACCCGAAGTAATCA